>Ga0209083_1000352_pt1 | contig 70742 bp, 57 predicted proteins | sample AM7aDNAmetaG_FD_184132 | JGI IMG/M metagenome (GOLD analysis project Ga0209083, IMG submission 184132) | Freshwater microbial communities from Finland to study Microbial Dark Matter (Phase II) - AM7a DNA metaG (SPAdes) (version 3) | ecosystem: Environmental > Aquatic > Freshwater > Lake ... | reverse complement strand
TGGCGGGCCTCCCGCAAACATTGCCTTTTTCAACAATTGCATGATAACGGGAGACTGTCATGGACATTCAACCCATCTTTCGTTGCTCCGTAGGAATAGACGTTCACCTGGCACTCCTCTGCGTTTTGCTGGTTCCCAAGCTCCTGCTTGGGAACCCATGTCTTACAAGCTCCAGCTTGTTCGTTGACCGTTGATCAGGGAGCTGGAGCTTCAAGACCGCATTCCCAAGCTGGAGCTTGGGAACGAGCAGAAACTTGTGCGCGACGGGGTTTGAAACCCCGTCGCTAAGGTTTTGGGCAAAACGACGGCATCTGGCACGGCACAAAACGTTTCGGACGGGATGACATATCACGTCCGGCATCAGGCATCGAACCGCAGGAGCGATAAAGGCTGCATTCCCACGCCGGAGCGTGGGAACGATAAAAACCGAAATAAATTGTCCACGAAAATCACGAACAACTCCTCCGCAAATCACCTTGCCAAGCTGGGGCTTGGCGTTCCTTCTGGGAGCGCCAAGCCCCAGCTTGGCCTTTGGATGGGATGTTCTTTATTGGATATCACCTAATCAAACACTTGCGCAACCGACTGGATACCGTCCATGGCCTGGATATCGGCATCCATGCCGATATGACGGTGTTTTAAAGCTTATCGGCACTTGTGTATATTGATGAGAGTTGAAGCTTGGGAACGAGCAAAAAAAATGATACGTGCTTCTAAATCAAGTAGTTTCATGACAACCCGCCCCAAACCCTCAATGCCGCGCCGCCTCCGGCGCTCGGCTGACTTGACCGGCAGACGGCTGGGCCGGGCCGTGCTTGGCTATCTGATTGCCATGGTGGCGATCATCACCCTGTCCCCCTTTCGATTTGCCCTAACGCCGCTGCACGGATTCATTTATGACTGGACGACATCCGATCTTCTACTTAATATCGTGTTATTCGTCCCGTTGGGGTTCATCTTCCAACTCTCCCGTCCAAAGGGTGCGCCGTTGGGTCTATGGCGGGCACTGCTATTCGGCGCGGCTTTCAGTGCCTCCATCGAGACCGTGCAGCTTTTTGAGGCATCGCGTTACTCATCGTTGATGGATGTGGCTTGCAACACCTTGGGATGCGGGTTCGGCGCGGTCATTCACGCCTTCGTGGCGCGCCGTGGCAATGGCAGAAATGCGCTGCCCACACTGACGCTAGATTTGCCGCTGATGGGGCTAGTCTATCTACTCGTCCCATTGGCTTGGTCAACCGGGTTTGCCTCTGGCAATAACAGTCTGCGCGGCTGGTTGGCCCTGCCATTGGCGGCTATGGCGGGCAACATCCTAGGGGCTGTCCACGCCGCCTATTTTGCAGCACCCAGGGGCTTTAGCGTAACCGTTCACTCCTCACTAGGAGCGTGGGCGTCCCGCCCGCAGGAATGGCGGCTAAGATGGCCGCGCTCCCAGGAAAAGGTAGGAGGGACTGAACTGTTAGGCTTTGGTCTATTGCCTTACCTTGCATCTTTGCTTTGGGTATTGATCGCGTTAATTCCAATCGGCATCCACCAACCGGAAATAGTCATCGTAGGCATCATAGTGGCCTTGGGATCGGCTTGGTTGCGCAGCCTGTTGACCGAACGGAGGCTAAAAGGAGACAATGACCGCCGCTTCGAATGGCTCACGCTTCGCCAGATTCTCCCACTGTTTGCAGCCTTCATCCTGCTTTCCTCGCTCTGGCCGTTCGATTTCGCGGCGTTAAAATGGCAGGGAATGATTGCCCTGCTGCCAGCCGATGTCATTGCCAATAAAAACCATGTTTTTCTTGCCCTCGAACATGTCACTGCCTTCCTGTTGTTGGGATATGTTTTGGCCGAATTGCAAGGCCGGAATACCGGCGACTTTCGACCCTGGGTGTTTCGCATAGTGGTTTACAGCGGAGGAATCTCGCTATTACTTGAAATCCTTAGGGGCATGCTTCCCCGACAGGGTGCAAGCCTGTTTCTATTTGGATTCACCGTCGGCGCATCGGCTTTAGGCGTTTGGCTGTATCAATTGCAGCGCGACCATATTTGCGCCCTGCTTTCCAGGAATCAATTTGGACAAGGGCATTTTAAATCCGAATAATATTGGTTACGATGAAACATTGAGCAATTCTCACAAGGCATAAGCCGAAGGATGGGGAAAACCGAGTCGGTCTTGGAGGTATGCCAGGGTCTAGGATATACCTTCGAGACCGACTCGGTTTGACCACCTAGTCCACCAAAAATGCGCCAGTCATGCCAAAATGAGAATTGCTGTGAAACATTGGCTTTGCTTGTACGTCCTTTTTTTGCCAAAATGGTGTAGTTTTTTGAGATTCCATCCGCCCCCACAGGCTTTTTTACACTTTTCAGAGATCAATATGGGTTCACGCATTATCTATTGGTTATCAACCGGTCTCTCCGGCATTCTTCTGCTGCTGGTTATCGGCAATGCCTGGCTTTTTCAAGGCAATGTAGACCGTCAAGCCGAAGTCAACAACCGTCAAGCTGCCATACAGCAAGCGGCTGAACTGGACGGGCTTAACCGCACTATACTTCAAACGCTCGCAAACTTTACGGTTGGCAGCAAGGGGGACAAGCAGATTGAACAGATGCTCGCCACTCTAGGCATTAAAGTGAACGCCGAGCCATCCGCCCCCCAAACGCAGCCAGCCACCCCTGCCAAGCAAAGGTAAAGCGAGATAAAACACTATGCAAAACAATATTCCATCGGAAAACCCAAGCAATCCATTCGAAACCCGCGTCACAGGGCTACTCCCGGTATTTTTAATGGCCTTGTCCTTGGTCATCTGGTTTAGCTTTCAAATGATTCAGACGATAAAAACGCGTGATGGATTGATCAACGCCATCACTAGCCAAGAACCTCAAATCCAGGCAGCTAACAAGATCAAAGCGACGCTATCGGCGGTGGCGACTGGAACCAAACAATTGGCCAACCAAGGCAACCCCAACGCAGCTCAAATCGTCAACGCATTGGCCCAGCGCGGGATCAACATTGCCGATCCGAACGTTTCCCAGCAGCCAGGCAAATAGATACAATATGTTTGGCTGGTTTCCAAGCTCCGGCTAGGGAACCTTAATCTTTGACTGTTCTTCGGAAAGCTGGAGCTTCAAAAACCCTATTCCCTAGCGGGATATTGGGAACGAGCAAAACCAATTAACGGATGTTGAAAACGCTGTATGCTTAGAAAATTCGTGCGCTTCATCCTGGTACTTTTTTACCGTGTCAAAATCCATGGTGCGGAGAATCTGGAACGGGCTGGCGACAGGGTTTTAATAGTCGCCAATCACGCTTCTTTCCTCGATCCGGTGCTGTTGTGGGCTTTTTTGCCCGATGACGTGACATTCGCGATCAACACCCATATTGCCAAGTCGTTTTGGATCAAGCCGGGCTTGCGGTTCGCCCGTGTGCTGCCGCTGGACACTGGCAACCCCATGTCGGTGAAAACGCTGACCCATCATCTGCGGGAGAATCGGCGGGTGGTGCTATTCCCCGAAGGCCGCATCACGATGACCGGGGCACTGATGAAAATCTACGACGGTGCGGGCTTGATTGCGGACAAGGCCGACGCGCGCGTGTTGCCTGTGCGCATCGACGGGGCGCAGTACACGCCGTTTTCCAGGCTGCGTGGCATTCTGCGCTTGCGCTGGTTCCCTGCCATCACCCTGAACATTTTACCGCCCATACGGCTGGAATTGCCTAGTGAGTTGAAAGGCGACGAGCGCCGGGTCAAGCTTGGGACCATGATGGAAGATTTGATGACCGACATGGTGTTTTCCACGGCTGACCGCAACCGCACCTTGTTCCAAGCACTGCTGGATGCCCGCAAGATCCACGGTGGTCGGTGGACCATCATGGAAGACATGCAACGCAAGCCTGTCAGCTACAACGGCTTGATAACCCGCATTCTGGCATTGGGCGGAAAACTCGCTGAACTGTCCACGGAAGGAGAGGCTGTCGGTGTCCTACTGCCAAGCATCGTACCCACAGTGGCGGTTTTTTTCGGTCTGAACAGCCGAAGGCGTATCCCTGCCATGCTGAATTACACGGCAGGCGTCAATAATCTACTGACCGCCTGCGTGACCGCCCAGGTCAAAACCGTTATCACTTCCAAGCGCTTCATCGAAATGGCCAAATTGGAAAACGAACTGGCCCGGCTGCAAAGTACCCTGCGGGTGGTTTTTCTGGAAGACTTGGCTGAGTCGTTGACTGTCATCGACAAAATCAAAGCCCTGCTCGGTAGCCTAAAACTCCAATTCGGCAGTACAGGAAACGGGGAAGCTGAAAAGCCTGCGGTCATTCTATTCACTTCCGGCTCAGAAGGGTTGCCCAAAGGCGTAGTTTTGAGCCATGCCAATTTATTGGCCAACAGCCACCAGCTTGTCGCCAAGCTCGACTTGAATGCCAGCGACCGGTTGCTCAATTGCCTGCCTCTGTTCCATTCCTTTGGGCTGACCGTCGGCACACTGACCCCACTTCTGTCGGGGATGTTTACTTTTCTCTATCCCTCGCCTTTGCACTATCGCATCATCCCTGAAGTAGCCTACGATATCAATGCGACCATACTGTTTGGCACCAACACGTTTCTAGGCGGTTACGCCAAGCACGCCCACCCTTATGATTTTTACAGCGTCCGCTTTGTTTTCGCGGGGGCAGAAAGGTTGATGCCCGATACACGCAAGGTCTGGTCAGACAAGTTTGGCATTCGTTTGGTTGAGGGGTATGGGGTGACGGAAACTAGCCCAGTGCTCTCTGCCAACACCCCCATGCATTTCCGTGCCGGGTCGGTGGGACGCCTATTGCCCGGCATCCGTTATCAATTGGAACGGGTTGAAGGCATTCCTGAAGGCGGCAAACTGCATGTGGCGGGGCCAAATATCATGCTGGGCTATTTGCTTGCGGGGAACCCTGGGAAATTAGTCCCACCCTGCTCGGTTTTCGGGGAAGGGTGGCACGACACGGGCGATTTAGTCACTGTCGATGCCGAAGGGTATATATTCATCCGTGGACGGGTTAAGCGTTTCGCAAAAATTGGCGGTGAAATGGTTTCCTTGGCGGCAGTGGAGGAGATAGCCGCGAGGCTATGGCCCGAGAACCTGCATGTGGCGGCAAGCCAGCCCGATGTCCAGAAGGGCGAGCGAATTTTGCTTATCACCGACTACCCAGGGGCAGAACGCTCACAATTACTGGAACATGTCCGCAGGGAAGGTTACAGCGAGATGCATCTCCCCCGCTCGATCCATTTGCTGGATCCTATGCCGCTGCTGGCCACTGGCAAAATCGACTTGCAAGCGGTGTTGGGTTGGCTTAAGGATGTTGACGGGGCATGAATGACTTAATTTGGTGCATAATAGACCCCGCACCCGTCTGGCTGGAAAAACCGGCCTTGGTCATCGTTCATCCCAATGGGTGAGTTTGTGGAGTGCAGCGACTTGTCGCCGCATGGCTCGGAAAGCGGCGACAAGTCGCCGCACTCCACATTTGGTGGGCTGAACGATGACCAAGGCCCAAATTATTGATGCATTATAAACAGGACACGGGATGTCGATTTATAGGGGCGGGTTCCAAACCCGCCCGGCTTTTTTCAACATGAGAACTGGTACGAGTTATGCCTATAAGTGATTACAGTTTTGGCTTTTTTTCACTTACAAGAGGCACTGTCATGTACAACGGGATAATTCTGAACTGTTTCAAAAAATCCATTTTTGCAAAAATTGCACTCCCCGCCTTCAAGCCAGTATGGGGTTTTTGCCATCACCATCAAAGGACAAGGTTATACCGGTCTCGTAAGCTTCAATAACCCAACAAATGGTGTCAATATGCAAAAAACGACAACTGTTGCTCAATATCTAATTGACAAATTAAAAAAGGAAGGCGTATATGATATATTTGGGATACCAGGTGATTATGTCATAAGATTTTTTGGGGAACTGGAAAAATGCGGTGACTTTAATATAATTACTACTTGTTCAGAACAAGGTGCCGCTTTTGCGGCAGATGCCTATTCACGCATGAATGGTTTGGGCGTTCTATGCGTAACTTATTGCGTTGGTGGACTAAATACGGTTAATGCTGTTGCGGGTGCTTATGCAGAAAAAGCACCTTTAATTGTCATCAGCGGAGCGCCAGGACTTTCTGAACGTCATAATAAATATTTATTACACCATTCTGTAAGAGACTTGAATTCTCAATATAATATTTTTAAAGAATTAACGGTTGCATCCTGCCAGCTTGAGGATGCTGCAACTGCCCCATACGAAATTGACAGAGTCATTGGCGCTTGCATTGAGCATAAAAGACCTGTTTATATTGAATTGCCAAGGGATATGCTGGACGCAAAATGTGCTGTGCCAAGCTATCACCCTATTTCGCCGAATAAAAAGGATGAAAATACTTTTCAAGAAGCAATCAATGAAGCACTTGCGATGTTTAAGCTGGCTAAGCAGCCGGTAATAATAGGAGGTGAGGAAATCAGGCGCTATAAATTGGAGGAGATTTTTACCGGACTGCTTGAAAAAGCAGGGTGTCCTTATGCGACAACCATTCTGGGAAAATCTATTATTGATGAATCTCACCCTCAATTTATTGGGGTGTATATGGGTAGGCTTGGTGATGAAGAGGTGAGGGATTATATTGAACATTCTGATTGCATTTTTATATTGGGTGCCTTAAATACAGACACTAACCTAGGAACAGCACAGTTTGATTTATCAAAAACCATTTTTGCTGCCCATGACACCTTAAGGATAAAGCATCATTTTTACAATAACATTGATCTTGGCGAGTTTATCAACAGCCTATCAGAACAATTAGTAAATAATGAAATTAGAAATTCATTTAAACATAAAGAACCTATTTGTTTTGAAGTCCAGCCCGACGCAGCTATTAGTGTAAAAAGATTTTTTGAAAGGTTAAATAGCTTTGTAAAAGAAAATTCTGTCGTTGTTTGCGACGTGGGAGACAGTTTATTTGGTTCTGTCGATATTAAAATTCCCAAGGGTTCCTCTTATCTTGGGCCTGCTTATTATACATCAATGGGTTATGCAATACCGGCTGGCATCGGTGTATCAATAAGGCGACCCGACATGAAACCGGTCATCATTGTTGGAGATGGTGCTTTTCAGATGACGGGGTATGAGTTATCATGTTATGTCAAGTACAAGCTTAAGCCCACGATATTTGTTTTAAACAACGAGGGTTACACCACCCAGCGATATCTTCAAGAAGGGGAATTCAACAATATTCAAGACTGGAACTATCATATGTTACCCATCATATTTGGCGGTGGTTTGGGAATCGAGGTATCTACAGAGGCTGAACTGGAAGAAGCACTAACAAAAGCCGATATGAATGATAGTAGTTTTACTTTAATCAATGTTCATATGGATAAATTTGACAAATCGCCCACGTTATATAGATTCACTCAGGTTTTGTCCGAAAAGATTCATGCCTAAATAAATAGAGTGTATAAATGCCCCTACAAGAGTCATTGCCGCTGATACGGCGCGGCGCGGAAGAAATCCTGCGTGAAGAAGAACTTGAAAAGAAGCTGGCCGAGGGCCGGCCTTTACGGATAAAAGCCGGTTTCGATCCCACTGCCCCTGACCTACATCTAGGCCACACAGTGCTGTTAAACAAACTAAAGCAATTTCAGGATTTAGGCCATGAGGCAATATTCCTCATCGGCGATTTCACCGGCATGATCGGCGACCCCACGGGCAAGAACGTGACACGTAAGCCGTTGACAAGGGAGGAAGTCGTCGAAAACGGCAAAACCTACGAGCAGCAGATATATAAAATTCTCGACCCTGAGAAAACCCAGATCAAGTTCAATTCCACTTGGATGGATGCCATGAGCCCCGCCGAACTCATCCAAGTGGCCGCCAAGCACACGGTTGCGAGGATGTTGGAACGGGAAGATTTCAACACCCGCTACAAAACCGGTCAACCTATCGCCATCCACGAATTCCTTTACCCTTTAATCCAAGGCTACGACTCGGTTGCCCTTAAGGCTGATGTGGAATTGGGTGGAACCGACCAAAAATTCAATCTGTTGGTGGGGCGTCAATTGCAGGAGTCATACGGGCAAAAACCGCAGGTGGTGCTGACCATGCCACTGTTGGAAGGCTTGGACGGGGTGCAGAAGATGTCAAAATCCTTGGGCAATTACATCGGCATTGCCGAACCCTTCGATGAGATGTTCGGCAAGATCATGTCCATTTCCGACGATTTGATGTGGCGCTATTTGGAACTGCTGAGCTTCACTTCCATGGCCGAAATCGTGCAATGGAAAAAAGCTTGCGAAGCAGGGTCCAATCCTCGCGAGGTGAAAGTGCGCTTAGGCCAGGAAATCGTCCAGCGATTCCATGGCGCAACGGCGGCTAGGCAAGCTTTGGAGAACTTTGAAGCGCGCTTCAAACAAGGGCTAATCCCGGAAGACCTGGCAGAACAGGTTCTAGCCGTCCCGCAAGGAGGCTACCCCATTGCGGCATTGCTGAAAGACTTGGGGTTGACGGCAAGTACCTCCGAGTCCAACCGCATGATTCAACAAGGTGGCGTGAAACTCGACGGGGAGAGAGTCTCGGATCAAAAACTATTAGTCCAAGCTGGCGGGACGCATATTGCCCAAGTCGGCAAACGTAAAATCGCCAAGGTTCGGCTCGGGGTTTGATGTCCTAAGGCTACTTCATGCAATGCCTGTATCTTTTTCGGCTCGCCAGGGTCACTCGCCCTTGATCAAACGTCTGGCGTGATTAGCAGGCAGGCTAAGCGGCCTCAGCTTCCTCAGTGGTATTCTCGAACGGAAGATAGCCTTTATAGACCAACTGATTGCGGACGACAGACGGGTGAACGAGGAACTTCTTAGCAGCGATCTCCATCGCCTCGGGCGTGGGATCGTTCACGTCAATCTCTCGCTGGAGGTGTTCAAAAGGGCACAGCAAATTTTGAGCAAAAGCACGCTGGAACTTCTGGCGGTCGCTCTTCGATCGGCTTACGATGCCAAAGTCCGAATCTTTCTGCCACACAGCATCTCCAAACTGTCGCGCTAACTCGAAGCGCCGGTCATGTGGTTTTGAGGTTAAAGTTTGTAAGGCTACTCGATACTTCGTTTCGCCACCAATTCGGGCTCCGTATCGCAGTTCTCTCGCAGTCTCGGTGGCCGATTTCAAATCATTCCACCGCGCCTTGAAAATATCCGCGAAGTTTGTATGATCCAGACGACCTCTTGTAGCACCGATCTTGAATCGAAGCTCCGTCGCAGCAGCTTCCGCCATTTCCCATGGACTCGCGTAGCTCGGCAAATTCCAGTCACGCTGAAGGCTATCTGCCAGACTTAGATCAATTTCTACTTTCGATTCCCGCGTAGCTTCTATCACCGAACTCAAGGATTGAGCTGCGCCGGTTCCGGGCGCTGCATGTGCCGCTTCCTCCACGCCGTCCTCACCTGCTATCTCTTCTAGCTCAACTAATGCGTTGACAACCTCGTCTGGTGCCGCATCAGGATCAAACCCGAGACAAGCTTCCAATCGTCGCCAACCTGCCAATTCGGGATCATTACGCTCGGTAGTGATTTGCTTGAGCAAAATTTTTAGCGCATTGCCGTCATCTGTCTTTGCGCAATGCCCAAGAACTGCATCAAAAAAGCTGTCCAATTCCCGCTCGTATTCGGCGGCAGCGACCATGCCTATTTTGAATGGGAAATAAGACTGAGGGCCTTCGACCACTCTCTTTCCGACGCTTGGGGCAAATGCAATCCGATCTCCAACGCTGAAAATCATCACTGGAGGCCAAAGTGCTCCCCCGCTCGCCGAATTCAATTCATGGCGTAGTCGCCAGTCCACAGAGGGAAGCCCAGAATCACTGATTGTTTCCCAGCGTAAGCGCCACCAATTATCTGCCAGCCAAAGCGCCAAGCTCGTAGAGGAGGCTCGAAAGTAGTCTCTTACCGTCCCCTTTTTAGTATCGGCGATTCGCGAGATGACATTGCCTCCCACACGAAGGCAAATCCCCGCCACATCGTCGCTGTCCTTCAGCCAGGCAGCAGAAAATTGAAAATACTTTGAAATAGTCATCTGTAAAAAGTCTCCGCTGCTGCTATCGCGGCTCGTGCGCCCGGATCTTCATTTATGGCAAATTCGCCTTCTTTATTAAAAGCTTCCCTTGCTCTAACCAAAACATGCCTCGCAAAAGCATCGTCAGGAAGGACAGGGTAGCCGTGATACTGAGCTTGGCCAAGATTGGTAATGCGGAGTTCAAATATCCAGCCGCTCTCGTCAATAGTCCAGAGCAAACTTGGAGCATCCCCGTTGATCTGATCTGACCAGAGTCCGAGCATCACCCCGCGTACAAGGAGAGCGGGAATCCGTTTGAGGTTGTCCTTACCGAAATGTGCGTGTTCGTCGCAGTAGGTCCGTTCCTCATCCTGACCCGCATAAGGACTGAGCTTGTAGGCCGTTGGGTTAAATTTGTGCTTGGAGTAGCAGCCATATGTCACCCGCGCTGACAAATCCATTCGCGACTCCACGGTGGGCAGTGTGGCAATTAGCCGTCGCTTTGCATTATTTCTTGAGCGTTGCACCGCCATTCGGGGTGGCGGCTTTTTTCTGGGCATCACAAATTCTTCACGTTTTCGGCGTAGGCAAAGTCTACCTTTGGCCTTGCCGAGTTGATCAGAGGACTGGCTAACCGCAAAACCTAGGATTTTCCCGTGCCTATTAATTCTATCCCAAAAAGCAGTTAAACGTCAGCCTATTTGGGGCTGTCTCCATTTTGGAGGTAACTTCTGATAGCCCATTTTAAACGTGTGAAGCCATCATCAGAATTCTAAGCCGGGTTTTCAGGAATTTTAAGGTCATGTGGATTTTAAAGTCCATCTAGGACTTAAACCCGAATGTGACTGTGGCTAAACGCTGTATTCCCTGATTTGCGTGGGCTTGATATGAATCTCAAAGTCGTGAAGAATGACCCCACCGCATTCCGATTCTGGCGCAAGCCGGGTTTATGGTTCGGTCAACTTGCAAGTCCACGCTTTATCCCCTGGAGATGACAAATGACACAAATCGGCGATATTTTCCCCATCGAAAAACTGACCACCCCGAAAGGCAGTGTCAGCTTGGATGCTAGCGCATACACCGTGCTTTATTTTTACCCGAAAGACGACACCCCCGGTTGCACCATAGAGGCCAATCAATTCCAAAAGCTTAAGCCAACTTACGACAAGCAGAATATTCGCATTCTGGGTGTCAGCGTTGACGATGCCGATTCCCACGCGGATTTTTGCGAAAAATTTTCCCTAGCCTTCGAACTCGTCACCGACAAAGACGCAGCCTTAGGTACGGAATTGGGCATCCTGCGCCCGTCCGGCCCACGCCATCTGCGGGTCACTTGGGTACTCGACTCGGCTGGCAAGGTGGTGTTGTATTACCCGGAAGTCGTACCCGAGAACCACGCTCAGCAAATTCTTGACGATATCGCTGCGTTGTAACCATTAGTTGGCAATCTGTACGCCATGCGTTCCGGTCAGACTCCTGTTGAGCGTGACCCAAAGTGCTGATTGCGATGGATTCACGCTGACAAAATAGTCGGTATTGGCATTCAAAACCACACCATCTAGGGCTATGGCCTTAGGCGGTGTGGCTAGGGTGTAGTTGTGAACGACGATGATAGGCGTATTCAAAGCGGCAGGCGCGGTGTTAGGCACGGCAAAACTCAGGCTGGCATTGTTGTTGGCTGCATTGACCTCCCAAGTTCCATAGATTGGACTATAACCGGCCGGGCTATACGTTTGGTTGTCAGTGCGCCCGACACCGGCAATGCCCTGCGTCAACACGGTTCCAACATTAGCGGTCAAGCTGGTTAGGCTCACTGTTTTGGCTTGCTTGGCAATGTTCTGGGTTGGGTTGGTGGAATGCGGGTCAAACACGATGTAGACGCTGTAACTGACTTTAGGCCAGCCGCTAACCGCATAACCGTTAATACTGTTAAAAGAACCGTACCCCAAGGAACCCCAATCCGCACCCCAGGCTAGACGTTTATCAGTAGTTGTCTGCATTGCATTGGCAACGGAGTACTGGATGAGTTGGAAAGCCCAATCGCTGGTGCAAGGCATGATGTGGTTATACCCTGGGCCGGCCCCTTGGTCATTCACGCATTGCTGCCCCATGTTCGCGCTGGTTTTGCCGCGCCACGCCCGTGCCTGGTAATTGTTGTAACCCCCCGCGTTTTGTTTGGCGATGAGTTGCGTGCCCACCAAGCCCATTTCGGCATCGACAGTCGATGTCCATAAATAGTCATAAGGCGCACCGGGATTGAGTTGGGAATAATCCCAGCCGTTATTCATCGTGAACGGATTTCCCGCACTGGCAAACACAAATTTATCCCCCCAGCCGACACCGCCAACCATGTCCGTGCCGTTGCCACCGTCCACATTCATATCCCCGTAAGGGGCGCGGAAATCAGAGTCCACCGCTTGGTTGGGGGCTTGGGACAAGTCGAACGTCACCGACCAAACCGGATAGTTCCGGCCTGTGGCGAACATCCATTGAATAGTAACCGGCATGCTGTAAGCTTTGACATATTGACGATAGGGATCGCTGGTGCTGTTAATCCAAGTCCAAGGGTCAATCGAATGATTGGTGACAGCCGCTTGGGTCAAGCCGTAGCGGACGTAATTAAGCGTGAACTGGTGGATGGCGTGGTGAGTGCCTAAAAATGCCTTGAGGTAGCTTGCGCCATTACCCGAACCCAGCGGTGAATCGTCAGCACCATAGGCGTAGGCAAAAGAAGGGTTCGCCAAGTGTGCAACCACATAACCGAACCCGGCCGCACTATTGGAACCCGGGTTCACCGTCCGTGCCGTTCCGTTCGGCAGCACATAAGTGAATTGTTTAGCGTTGCCACCCTTGCTGGTGTCATTCCGCGCCAAGGCCACACTGCGGGAGTTGCAGGCGCTGTCATACCAAGTGTACTGGTCGTTTAAGAATCCGTTGATGCTCACGCCCCCGTTGGAAAGCCCGGAATTCACTGCCAACGCCTGACAGCCCGTCGCCACTGAAACAGGAACCAAAGCCACGTTGTTAATATTAAAAACGACGTTGCCCTGACCTGTCCAATCTTGCAGATTCAAGCGATTCATGGTGGTCAAGCTTCCGGCCAGTGTCTTGACCGGGATGCTGATAAAGGACCAAGTGTTTGCGGCAAGCGGCGGTGAGGCAAAAGAAGCCAGCGTAGCCGCATTGCCTACACCACTGCCGTTTTGCAGGGTAATGGCAAGGGCCGCCACTTTTACAATATTTGAAGCTGACCCTGGATTGATGTAAAACGTCAGCGCGGACAGCGAAGCAATGCTCAAGTCACCCGTGTCGCGGTGGAGGCTGAAGCCATTCCAAGCGTGGGCGATGTCCACCCGTGCCGAAGCGGTGCCTAATTCCAGCATTGAGGGGTCGCTAATGACGGTCGTGGCGTTATCCCAACTCCAATTACTCCAGCCGCTGGCAATGCCGCCGTTGTAGGCAGTGATCAAGCTTCCCGTCGTAGCCGCCACGACGGAGGAGGCAAACATTGCCGCGATACCGAGGGTGGCGAGGCGAAACGCAAATAATTTGGCTATTGCAGACATGGTTTTCTCCCGTTTTCAGAAAAACACTAACAACTCGAACGGAAAAAACCAGCTAGGCCCGTCACAGCCAACCTGGACATTGCCGTATCGCCCGTCACTTGCGCTTTTACGTTGCGTCGTTGCGCCGTTGCGTGAGACCTTCTTTTGCCTTTCTCGCAATGCGGCAGTCATTCAATAGGCGAAGATTTTTTGTCTCACGCAACGACGCAACGACGCAACGTTAAGAGCAAGGCAGAATCTACAAGGCCCGCCGTAAACTGAAGTTCGCCATCCCCTTCGACAAGTTCCAAATAGCTTGGACGCTGGATGCATTCGGAGCATCCTTGTCCTACAGTTTACGCCTAGTGGTAATTACTGCCTACCAACGTGCGTAACATAAGTTAAGCAAAGAACAGCATATTCTAATTAAGCAATATTTGCGCCACAAGGTCGTTTCTCTATCAATTCATATGGTTGAGAAAAACGCAGATTAACTTTGATTAACAACCTGTCGCCAATTAGAGACAACGGAATTGTCCACCCCAATCCCGGAAATTGAATACCTGCCCAGTCTCGCGCACTTTGGCGATAGTGGAAAGGTCAATGTCGGCGTATACCCATTGTGCTTGGTTCATCTCGCCGATGGCAAGCACGCCATTGTCGGGATAACCATAATCCACCGGCGTATAAACTGCCGCCGCGCCAATGTTGACATCCACAGCCTCTGACCAAGGCGCAAGCCCAACAGTGGGCGACTGCGCCACGTAGCATTGATTTTCCAAAGCGCGAGCCTGGCAACCGATGCGCACACGGTGATAGCCGGCTAGGGTATCGGTGCAACTGGGTACAAGAATCAGGTCCGCCCCGGCCTCCACTTGCTTGCGGGCAATTAGCGGAAATTCGCTATCGTAACAAATGTTGATGCCAATCTTGCCGAATTCGGTAGCCAATAGCTTGATCTCGCTTCCCGCCGTTATCAGCCATTGTTCGTTCTCGAAACGGGTCATTTGCAGCTTGTCTTGGTAATCACTGCTGCCGTCCGGCCTGAACAGCCATGAGCGGTTGCGGTAGTTGCCGTCATCCTGCTGGGCAGGAAATGAACCGGCTAGAATATAAACTCCGCTCCGCTTGGCTTGCTCCGTATAGAGGGCGAGGAAATCCGGGTAAATCGTTTGCAAAGCCACAAGCTGCCTCGACAAGGATTTGTAGACTTCCTCGGGAAACAACGAAGCCAGTTCCATACTGAAATATTCGGGGAATAGCAGGACTTTGGCCCCCTGCCCCGCCGCCTCGGTTATCCAACGGCTCACTTTGGCCTCGTACTCGGACCAATCTTTGAGAAATCCGATGTCGTATTGCGCAACCGCTAGACGGAAAGCCTTGTTTTCGCTCATGACGGTGAGTCCTGAATGGGTTTTAACCAAAATACCATTTCATGGGGTGTTTCTTCCACTTGGTCCACATCCTTCCAAGCGTAAGACGTGCGCAGCCCGGTGTTTTTGACATAGCCGAACTTGGTCCAGATCGCGTCCAGTGGCACATAATCATTGGGCCGCAACGGATGGTTGTCCGGTCGTTGCACACAGCAAAAACTTAACCAGTCGAAACGCCCCAATTGGCGTGCATGGTCTTCCCGTCCAGAGAAGAACTGCTTGTAAACACCACGCCCTCGATATTCCTTAAGCAATACGGATTCGGCGCAGTAAAACACCTTCGCCGGATCGAAGCCTTTATCTATGAAGGGTTGCTGGAATTCAGCGGTTTCGTCCTGCATTGGCAGGCCGGTGGAAGCACCGATGACCTGATCACCATCCAGGGCAAGCACGACAATACTAGCTTGCGAACGGACATAGGTTTGCAAATAGTTTTCTTCATACTCGGCTGTGCCATCGTAAAGATAAGGAAAATCTCGGAACACCGCTATGCGTAATCTGGCAAGATCGGCAATCCAAGGTTCAACCGCCTCGCCGGAGAGTTTCTTGATGGCGATATCGGTCATTTAATTATCCTTGGCTAACCTGCTTGATCCAATCTTCCAAGTTATAATAGTTGGTGATGCGGGCAACCTTGCCATCGCGGATATCAAAGAAAGCGCCGGCAGGCAAGCGATATTTCTGCCCCTTTGCTTCCGGCAAGCCCTCGTCAGTAGCCAAGTATTCGCCCAATACCACGAACTCAGCGGCGGCGCGGCTGTCATCGTCGTTACTCATGACCACCATATGAACCAATTCTTCTTTATAATTGCGATTCATCCGATCCATGAAGGCTTTGAACGGACCCTTGCCGATCTCCCGTGAACCTTGATTGGTGTCGTGGATCACATCGTCGGTCAACAAACTGAGAAACTTATCCATATCGCCTGCGTTGAATGCGGCATAATAGGACTCGATCAAGGCATTGGCATTCTGGCTCATAGTGCATCCTTTAAGAATTTGGTATTTTTCAGGAAAATGGATTGATATTTTACCTCAACTGAGGGCGGCTTTGTAGTTTTCACCACTCAACGGTTGCGATTAAAAGTAATGCGGGAGTGCAAGGCTTGCCTTGCGATGGCGCGAGCAAGCAAGGCAAGCCTTGCACTCCAAGCGTATTTTCAAACGCCGGACGATTCGTGTGCATCACTTTTAATCGCACCCCCACTCAACTTGCAATGGCTCTTCCATCCACGGCAGTCTCACCCATTGGAATTCCCAGGGAAAATGATCCAGCACCACGTCATGGGTTTCCCGCTCGACCCGCAACAACCAGATACCCTGCTTAACCTGCAACATACCGGCGCGTAGCAGAAAATTACCGCGCAATCCGGCAATCGGCATCGACCGCAAAATAGGGGCTTGGGCGATGACCGCCGTGAGAAAATCATCGCATTCGCCGGTTTCAGCTTCAGTCAACGGGCCATCCAACTCAAACACCGCTTCTTGCTCCATGCCGCATAGGAGTTTATTCAGCGGCAATAGATATTCCGGCGGCGGGGACGCATCGCCGGTGGCGAGATAGTGCAACACCGCCACACCGCGCTGGCGGGCGCTTTCACTAATGAACTTTTGGTCTTCCGCCAGTCCGATCTGCTTGAATAATCTGCCTAGAAACGGCCACAGGATCACCAGGCCGGCGTTGCCAAGGATAAGCCCTTCCTCTTCCCCCAATACGGTTAAATTACGCTCAAAAATCCGACCCTCTTGTAGATTTTCCCACAACGGGGGAGATTTAGGGGGCAATACTGTTGAATTAAGGTGTTCCCCGTCGTTCCGGCAGGGATCGCCGGAACCTAGGCTCCATGGATGGTATGGATTGGTGGTATCCCTGCAATCTGGATTCCGGCGGTCCATGCCGGAATGACGGCTTAATTCAACCACATTGAATCGGTCCGTTGCGCCCTTGGTCGACCCTGACTGGACAGTTTGGAGTTCACGGGCCAAGGTGTCGGCGATTTCCCTCAGCGGTCCTTGCAAGCCGCTTGATGCTTTGGATAGCCCTTCCAGCAATACCGGATAAGAGACTGTTAGCAGGCGGGCCAAGCGCAACAACACGCCCCTGGCAAAATCCGTACAATCTGCGGGTGCGGACTCAGGCAGCAAGGCGTGTTGCAGCAGGCTCTGCCAAAGGTGGGCTCGAACCCGCGTTTGCGGTATCCCGGTCAATCGTAAGCGTTCACTCCCCCCTAGGAGCGTGGGCGTCTCGCCCGCTGAAATGGAGGCCAAGATGGCCGCGCTGCCAGGAAAAAGCGGGGGGGGGTGAACGCTTACGGTCAGTCGAGGGGTATGTGACACGGCTTGGAAGAGGCTCTGAAAAAGTGCCAAGCAAAAATCCCCTAGGGCCGGTGCTTGCAAGACTGCTAAATCGGCCAGCCGCCGATCTTCCAAGTGGCCTATCAGACGCCGCAACACGGGTGTTTCGGCCGCCAATGTGGGCAAAATCTGACGCAGCAATTCGGGGGCTTCTTGCAGCAAATAGTCAACGCTGCCCGCCGGTTGGCCAGACTGCTCCAAATCCGCCCACCAAGGCAATGTACCCTGTTGGAAAAATTGGACAAACAATTCCAACTGAGAGGCGGTCATGGCGGGTAAACCGGAAGGGTCTTGTTGCTTAACCGCCTTGGCCAATTCGCGCTTGAACGCCTCTGCAAATTTGGCGGGCAGTTCGATTGCCAAATCCTTTGGATTCAACTGCCCTAAATCCAATTCCAAACGGTCAATTCGATGCAGACAGTCGGGAGAAGCTAGATTGTCGCAAGCACGACCAATTAGCCGCTGCACCTTCGTATTCACGATCCGGCTGATCCTCTGCTGCAACGGCCAAGCCTCCTCGGCGGAGGCGACAGTGATTTCCAGTGTCTGCTTTAGAATGACATGGCGTTGTTTTCCCATGGTTTACCCTGATTGGCAATCTGTTTAAGTCAAACCCATTAGGTCTTTTGTTGCGCATTGGCAAGGGCCTTTTGCAGGGTCAGCGTAAACGTCTTTTCCAACCCGGTTTGAGCTTTGGTCGCCAAGACGCTAAGTATGGCATCGTAGGCTATAGGAATGCCACGAATGCCGCTATCCCATTCTGGTGTTTCTGGCGGCAATTCGGCCAAGTTAGGGGGCGGTTGCAAATTGGCAGGGTGGTCGGGCGGTATGGCAAAATCGACCTCCATCACCAACTGGCTAACACCCATGTTTTGCGTGGGGTCGGTTTCATCGCGTTTGTGGATGTAAACCGGCGATCCTAGTTGGGTTCCGCCGACGCTAAATGCGTAAAACACGCCGGGTTGCCCATTCAATACATGATAATAACCTGCCTTTGTCGGGATGGCAGCCAAACCCAACGAGGGGTTGTCATTGGGATACACCAAGGCAATAGCCGGCTGGTTCAGTTGGACCGTTGACGTAAACGTTTTGCCAGCCTGGGTTTTATGGGATTTAGTCGCTTGGACTACCAACAGAGTATCGCTGACCAAATCAGCAGTGTTTAAATCAAGGCTTCCCCCGTTACTGGTTTGGCTAAGCCCTGTGGCAGTCAAACCAGCCGTCAGGCTCGATGGGCGGGGTATGCGGGCATAGGAGCAGCCCGTGACTGGCAGGGCTTGCCCCCAGTCGGCATTCCCCACATGCCTATATTCTTTGTCCAAAATGGCACGGCTAAATAATTGATAAGTCACTAAGGCTTGGGTGTCAGCTAACTGGATGCTTGCAGACTGATTATAATTGACTAAGGGCACGGAAACCTTCAGCGCCGGATTGGCCCGCACCATCAGCGGCAAGACAGAATCCAAAAAAACAACTGTGGATGGGTTGCCCATCTGCTCGAAGGTTTTGGTGGCGAGTATGCGGATGGACAAATCTTCGAGGACAGGCTTGGTGGTGGTCAGCAGGATTGAAGACAGATCGCCTGTCACGCTGCCGATCATTAAAGGTTTGCCAGACGCATCTTGCAAAGTGTAGGCCACGCCCTGTTGGCTGGCTTGCACTTGCACTTGCACACTGGCGCCATAATCGACGATGCGCGCGGCAGTCGGGCCGGGGTCTGAGGGGTCTAATAATTGGGTATTGGGGCTGACGACAACAATGCAAGCAATCAACGATGTGTCAAAGCCCATTTTTACATCCACCCGTTGATTCAACATCAACGACAAGCCGCTCGGTTTGGTGGCTCTAATCGTATAAGTAATATCCTCGGTGATGGGCGGTGTTTCCAAATACAATGAATTGTCGCCGCCAATGCCATTGCCGGTGACTTGGATGGCAGAGACTAGGGGGGTGTCTGTTTTGTCGCACAAGGCATAGATGACCCCCTGTTGGCTAAAGGGCAAAGGGATTTGACAAGTCTCGTTGCAAGCGATGGTTTGATTGCCGGCCAAGGCCAAATCTGCCAAGGGATAGGTTTGGCCTATGCCCAGCAAGTCAATCAGCCGGTCCCGCGCATCCCGCAATGGGAAACTGATGGCATGATCGACATTGTCGGGGTGCGGCCCTAGGTCATTGGAACGTTGCCGGTATTGGCTTAGAAAGCTCAGCCAAACGCCATAAGCAGCACGGAAATCATGCATGTCAGCCTGGTTAAGCCAGACGAGATACACGCTAAGGTGGGCCGGGGATTCTTCGCTGACGGTTTTTTCGACAAAGCTGCGAAACACGCTGCTTTGGTAACGGGGTGAATCGCCGGGGAACACTAGGCTGATTTGCAAAGAATAAGGGTCCGGGCGGCGGGCGTTCGCCAACAAGGGACATCCCTGGGCCCAATCGGCATCAATCGGGCGCAACAGGCTATGCTCGACTAGATACGGCACTGCGTCGGTGTCTTGCGGCAGGGGGGGGTAAGCGGCTGTTGCCATAGACGAAACCGACTCGGTTTTTGAAACCGAGTCGGTGTTTATTGATACACCCAGCTTAAGTGCCAAGTTTTTGACCAATCCGGCTAGGTTAGCCGCATCGGTCGGCTTGGAAATGTCCCTGCCCGTGCCACGCCCCCGGCTTAGCTCAGGGTAGGACTGCAACCAAGCCCGTTTCAACGCCGCCAGCCTAGGCAGGGGGCTGTCGATATCCGGCGGTGCGGGTTCAAACTGGGCATAGTCGTAGTACTGCTCCGCAAAACGGGCCAGCAGATGGTCAAGCAGGCGGTTTCTGCGTTGCCAATCGACTTGCTGGGTGGGGTCATCGGAGGCAGTGGCGGGATTTTCGACAATTTGTTGCAAACGCTGCTGCCGGGCTGCGGCATCCTGCTGCCAAAGGGAGTCCAGCCCCAAGCTGGGATCGTCAATAGCGACGGAAAAATAAGTCCTCGGGTCGTCGCCGTCAAACCCCAATACATCGCCTAGGTGGGACAGTTGGCCGAATTCATCGGCCAACAACTGCTCGAAATGCAGCATATAAGCCTTCAATTGCTTGGCTTGGGCGCACCGTTGGGCATCCGCCTGCGGTGGCAGGCCAAAGGAGCCAACCCCGTAAACCAAGGGCAATTGATGCTGGACTGAATAATAGCGGTCCACATGGCGGTCCCGGCCCGGTGCCGTCATCACATCCAAATCCCCAGGGCTGGCCAGTTGGTAGCCCAAGCCTTGCTGGGCTAGGCTATAGCTGTTATTGATGGATGTCCTGTCTAGGGTGACGGCCAGTTCTTTCCGTTCCAAGCTGAGGGTGGAACCCGTGCAATCCAAAATGGGCGATTTTGTGACATCCAAGTCCAGCGACCAATTTTGCCAGTCCAAACCGCCATTATTCAACGCGATGTATTTGACCATCACCACGCCCTCCACATCCATGATAGTCTGGATGCAATCGGAGACCCGCAGTGCGGATTTCTGTTGCATGCCCTGCAATTCGTCGTTGTCGATGAAGCCTTGGGACAATATCGGCCCGTCAAAAATTTCGTCGATGCGCTTGCCCGCCGCCAAACGCTCCTGCCAAGTGTAAAAATGCAGGGGCGGTGCAATGTAATTAGCCAAGGCTTGCAGTATCGCGACACAAATGCCGTTGGCATCCCCGCCCGCACTGATCTCGATGGTCGCCATCACTTGGATTTGTTGCGTGTCCATCACTTGCACGGAGTCAAAGTCCATGCCCAATTGTCTATGCGCATGCAAGCGCGCCGCCACAGGGCCAACAATTTGCTTGCTGAGCAAATCCGAGGTCTGCGATTTTGCAATCAATACTTGATACAGTCCGCTTGGGTTCAGCGTTTGCCCACCTTGGCTGGAATCCAGCAGAATGAACTTCTCGCTGTCACTGGGCAGATCGGGCAATGTCCCGGTGTGGTAATAAACCGTCGGGCTGGGATCGGCCACTTTGATAATCCAAGCGTTGCCGACCCCGCGCACATCCACCACCAACTTACGCAGGTCGAGTAAGGTGACGGGCTGGGTCGTTAATATCTGCGCCGGGGTGTAAAAGCTGGCGTAGGGGTTCCTGTCACCTTGGCAGAGCAAATCCGGCACGGAATACCCCAGGCGATAGGTGAGATCGGTCAGCGCGTAGCAGAAGTTTTCCAACAACGTGATGCCGGGGTCGTGTTCATTGAAATCTGTCCAATCCCGGCCGACCCAGGTCTGCAATTGATCAATACCGGCTTGCCGGAAAGTGGGGTAATCCAAGGTAGGCAGGGTTGAGGTTTGGTTGCCAGTTGTCGTGTTCATAAGGTTTCTGGTGTCACTTGAAGTTCAACAATAACACCCCCCTTTACAAAGGGAGGCAGGGGTATTTCCTCCTAACTGATGTTAGGCATGGTGCCAGATGTAGGCCGGAATAAGCCCGCCCCGGCGGGCGTTTCCGGCAAAACAAGGCCCCACCCTTGGGCGATGCTCTTGCCGGAAACGCCCGTAAACGGGCTTATTCCGGCCTACGCTGCGTAAACATCAGATCCTAATTTATCGTTCCCAAGCAGGGGCTTGGGAACGAGCAAACGGTACCCCCCCCATTTTCATCGTTCCCACGGTCTCCGTGGGAACGCCTCCCGTGACGCTCTGCGTCAAAAACCCGCCGGAGCGGTTCTGGCTGCATTCCCACGCCGGAGCGTGGGAACGATAGATTGCAAAAGGGGGCAGGGGATTTCCAGCGGTTAGCCGAGTTTGCTCAGAATGGCAACTCCATAACGACTACAGTAAAGTAATCATTTTCATCAATTCTGGTATCATAACTATTTGAAGCGTTCAACCAGATGGTATGAGTGCCAGATGTTGTACCGGTGTTAACAAAAAGATTAGGTATTAAACTCGTATGTTCAGCATTTACTCTTTGAAATAGCATAAGATTTCCAAGAGAAGCTTTATCTAAATCGACATCTATAACAATGGGTTGTCCGCAAGTCCCACTGCTTCCCGATCCAGATACGAAAATCAATAAAGTTCCGCCGGAGCTAGTGAATTTTGCAGACATCGGTAAACCTGCAGAAGGTGCTGCCTGATTATTAAAGACTGTGGTGACATTCCATAGACCGCTTTTTATCTTGCCAGTAGCACTGATGTCCCCCGTCACAGCGAGTCCACTACTTAGCGTGGCCGCGCCAGAGACGGTGAGAGCAGCTAGGGTGGACAATTCGGAAACTGTGAGAGTGTTATTGAACAAGGCATCCCCAGTGACAGTGAGGGCGGGGCCGGGGCTGGCAGAAGAATAATTATTACTAATGGTTAATGTATTCTTTATGGTGACATTATCATATAGTGCAATCGCTCGTCCGCCCACACTACTACCCCACCCGGCGATTGTTAGGGCACCAGGACACCAAGGAGGGCTATAGATAATTTTACCTGCATTTTGTTCTTGTTGATCGCCTGGTTCTTGGAAAAAACAGATGACTCTGTTCGTGTTAATATTAGAAGATGGGACAGAGTCTTGTCCGATATAAACAGAAGGTTTGGTAGAGTCTTGCCCGGTAATAACCTGGCTGCCACTGACTGTCAAACCCGCCCCAACATTCAAACCCGCCCCAACATTCAAACCTGCCCCAACATTCAAGTTTGTCCCAACATTAGCCCCTCCGTTGATATCCAGCATGGCCTGCGGCGTGTTGGTGCCGATGCCGACATTGTAGCTACTCGCGTCGATGAACAAGCGGCTGGTGCCGGTGGCATCGCTGACGGAAAACCCTGAATGCGCTGTCGTAGGGTCGTTGTGGGTACTGCGCGGATTGAGTTGCAGCGTCCAGGCCGGGTTGGTGTCGGACAAGCTGGCGTAAAGGTTCAGCACCTTTTGCGTATTCGTGGCATCGACCGCAGCACCGATGCTGAGCGGGTTGCCGGCGGATTTAACAATGCCATCGTCGGCCTGGTTGAGCATGCCATTGATGAGGTCGGTAAAATTGCTTTGGGTTGGGATGCAATTCAGAGCGAAATACTGTTGCAATTGTAGGCGGGTGGCGGTGGTCGTCATTGTTTTCTCCTATCAAATTAGTTAAGTAGTTAAGTAGGTCGGGCGCGTCTCTTTGCGCTGCGCCCGACGTTTATCGTTCCCACGCTCCGGCGTGGGAATGCTGCACCAACCGCTCCGGCGGTTGTTGATGGGTTCCCACGGAGAGCGTCACTGCCATTAAGTGAAGCCCCGTAGGAGCGGGCCTTTAGGCCGCGATGGGTGTCTAATCGCGGACTAAAGCCCGTTCCTACATCATGATAAGCCGCTAACTTAATGGCCGTGACGCTGGAGCGTGGGAACGATAAAAAACCCCATTCCCAAGCAGGAGCTCTCGACGTTATACACAAGTGTTGGATGCCCGTCATTCCGGTCAGGGATGCCGGAATCCAGCGTCCAAGGATGGCAAACTGTGGGTCACAACAGATGCCCATGTATCCACGGACGGCAAACCAAGGCTTGGGCAAGTCGCATGAATCAAGCACTTGCGCAACCTGCTGATTACCGTCCATGGCCTGGATTTCGGCATCCCTGCCGAAATGACGGCTTTTCCCGCTTTCCCTGACTTGCGTATAAGGACGAGAGCAGGAGCTTGGGAACGAGCAAACGGTATCCCCCCCATTGCAAAGGGGGCAGGGGATTTCCAGCGGGTAGTCGAGTTTGCTCAGAATGGCAACTCTATAACGACTACATTAAAGCAATCACAATCATCATTTACGGTGTCACCATAATTGCTTAACTTGATGCTATGAGAGCTATTAGCTGCACCGGTTTTAACAAGAAGATTAGGTATCAAACTCGAACGTGTAGGTTGATCTTGAAATAGCATAATGTTGCCAATAGATTCTTCATCTAAATCGACCTCTATACCAATCATATTATCGCGATTACAACCTAAGCTTCCCGATCCAGATACGAAAATCAATAAAGTTCCGCCGTAGCTAGTGAATGTTCCACTTATCGGTAAGCACCCATGAGCATTATTAAAGACTGTGGTGACATTCCATAAGAAGCCTTGGCCGCTTTTTATCTTGCCAGTAACACTGATGTCCCCCGTCACAGTGAGTCCACTACTTAGCTTGGCCGCGCCAGAGACGTTGAGAGCAGCAAGGGTGGACGTTCCTGACACTGTGAGAGCAGCGAGGGGGGACAATTCGGAAACTGTGAGAGTGTTTAGCGTGGCCGCGCCAGACACTGTGAGAGTGTTATTTATCGCGACTGCGCCAGAGACGTTGAGAGCAGCGAGGGTGGACGATCCGGACACTGTGAGAGTGTTATTTAGCGTGGCCGCGCCAGAGACGGTGAGAGCAGCTAGGTTGGACGATCCGGACACTGTGAGAGTGTTATTTAGCGTGGCCGCGCCACCAATGGTTAATGTGTTCTCAACGGTAACATTATCCCAGAGTGCAATCGCTCGGCTGCCAGCCCCCCCCGACCCGACGATTGATAGGGTCTTAGGGCACCAAGCAGGGTTATAGATAATTTTACCTGCATTTTGTTCATCCTTTGGTGCTTGGGCAAAACAGATGACACTGTTTGTGTTAATATCAGAAGTGTATGGGGTACTATCTTGTCCGATAAAAACCTGGCTACCACTGACTGTCAAACCCGCCCCAACATTAGCCCCCCCGTTGATATCCAGCACGGCCTGCGGCGTGTTGGTGCCGATGCCAACATTGTAAGTACCCGCGTCGATGAACAAGCGGCTGGTGCCGGTGGCATCGCTGATGGAAAACCCTGAATGCGCCGTCGTCGAGTCGTTTTGGTCGCTGCGCGGTTTGAGTTGCAGCGTCCAGGCCGGGTTGGGGTCGGACAGGTTGGCGTAAAGGTTCAGCACCTTTTGCGAAGTCGTGGCATCGACCGCAGCAACGATGCCGAGCGGGTCGCCGGCGGATTTAAAAATGCCATCGTCGGTCTGGTTGAGCATGCCATTGATGAGATCGGTAAAATTGCTTTGGGTCGGTTTGCAATTCGTGGCGAAATACTGTTGTAATTTTGCGCGGGTGGCGGTGGTAGTCATTGTTTTATCCTGTCAAATTAGTTAAGTTTTTATCGTTCCCACGGTCTCCCTTGGGAACGCCTCCTGTGACGCTCTGCGTCAACTACCGCCGGAGCGGTTCCGGCCGCATTCCCACGCTGGAGCGTGGGAACGATAGCCCGTAGCCCGTAGGGCGCAATAGCGGTACTCCGCGTATTGCGCCGGATGGGGTTGCCCCGCCATGCGGCGCAATACGCGGCTTGCGCCGCCATTGCGCCCTACGGTACTGCGTCAACGGGCATGAAACTACGGGCTGGCAAGTCCCCTGAATCAAGCACTTGCACAACCTGCTGATTACCGTCCATGGCCTGGATTTCGGCATCCCTGCCGAAATGACGGCTTTTCCCGCTTTTCATCGTTCCCACGGTCTCCCTTCACTGCCATTAAGTTAAGCACGAATGGAGTGCAAGGCTTGCCTTGCGAGGTTCCCAACTACCTGTAAATCCTAGCAAGGCAAGCCTTGCACTCCCGGCGTTGGCTAATCGCAACCCTTAACTTAATGGCAGTGACGCCGGAGCGTGGGAACGATAGAAACCCTCATACCTCAACCCACCACAAAATCAAGCTGAATCTCCATGTATCCAATGCCCGAAAAATTTTCTTGCTCGAAATCGTTGTCGGTGATCAAGTCAATTACATGTTGCTGGGCCGATACCAAAACCTCGTTGGGGTTGCCCAAAACCTCGTTGGGGTTGCCCAAAACCTCGTTGGGGTTGCCGGCCTGCACACAATATCCCGCGCCGTCGCCTGGGTTTTGGACTAAGACATAATTCGTGCCATCCTCGGATTTGAATAAGCTTAGGTCAGCCAAATAGTCCACATAGCTAAGCCTTTCCAGGCAATTAATGATGTTGTTGGCGTATATCTTATTGCCTATGACCACCTCGCTACTGCCGTCATAAGCCCAAGGTGACAGGAATTGGCACAAGGCGGTGTTGAGCTTCGGCGTGTAATAGCCAGGGTCGCAACCCGGCATGAAGCGCACGGCAAAACGCACCCGAACCGGCACATAAACCGGGTTTTGGACGACGACATCAGCCAAAGGAGACAGGCATCCATCCAAATAGGACTGGATTTCGCCGATTTTCCCGGCCGACACTTTGGGCGCAAAGGGGTTGAAGGGCAGATTGTTGCAAACATCGGGAATGACGACGATGATCACTTGGCCTAGTCTGCCCGTCCCCGCCAAGGAGGAGGGTATGCACTTGGCAGTGTAAATATCGGGAAACTGGCTGAGGATCAAGTTTTCGTAATCCCAGAAGGTCAAGGCCCGCTGCTTGTGACGCAAGCGTTCGCTGACACGCACATAGAACAAGCTGTCGTTTTCGGCGGGTTTGCCGCCAAAGGAGGTATAGGGTTGGCTGATGGTGGCGATGCCCGGAATTGAGTTGACCGTTTTGGTGATGGTCTGGGCGGGCAAGGGTTGATTCAAATGGTCCGCTGTGTTGTTTTGATCCACCCAAGTGGCTAATACGGCCTGGGTTTGGATGGCGATGGTGTCGCACAGGCTGTCGCTGTTTTCGGCCACGGCAGCGCGCAGCCAATACAAATCGGCCGGTAACAAGGTATTTGCCTGGGCTGGCGGCAACTGGAAGACAATGATGCCGGGTACGGTGAAGCCGAGGGTTCCATCCACCAGTAATTGGCCTTGTTGCAGGGATATCCATTGATTGCCGCTTAAATAGTCCCACTCAATCGGTTGCGGCGGTAGATCAGGGTCGGCACTGCCAACCGCCAACTGGAACAAGATGGAAACCGTTTGCGGAGCCACCACGCCTTGCAAGCCGATGTAAAGCTCCCCTTCATTGTCATAAGCAGGCAGGATGCGGTAAATGCCATTGGCATCGGCTTGAATTTCCGCATAACCGGCCAAAGCCTGCTGGTAGTAAATCCGTTCCACGCCCGAAGGATACTGGGTCATCAGCACTTCCACCGTGGCCTGGTAGTCTACGCTAAAGGTTTTCAGCGTTGGGGTGTAAGGCGGGTTGATTTGATAACTGGTGGCGGAGGGTTTGCTGCCGGCAGCGATGGCGGTTGCCAATTGGATGGATAAGGCGGAGGCGACTGAGGGGTAAGCATCTTGCTGAAAATCGGGCTCTTTCAATTCCAATTGCCAAAATCGCCGCCAGCCCGACGCTTGAGAATAGTCGCAAGGTGTGGTGTCTGGCACATAGGCATAGTTGGGGAAGTTTTTGCCTAATGTCGATGCCACCGGGATTTTGACGGTCCAAGGTTTGGTGGCGTCGGTCGCTTCGAACATCGGTTCGCCCTGGTTCGGTTCGCCCTGGTTCAGGCATAGCGGTGCAGACAGATCGACCAGGCTGATTTGAAAAGTGAATGCGCTGTTGCCCTGGCGTCCCGGCAAAGCCGGGTCAAAAGCCGGGTAATTGGCATAGTAGCTTGCCAAATTCTGAGCGGGAAGCTTCATCCATTGACAATTTAGGGTGATGGAATCCAAGCATTTGACTGCCAATTCGCTATGCGCAAAGCTAAAGCTGGAACCGACCGACGGGCTGGAGCCGAACGGCGTGAACGGCTTGGAGGCATCCAGCGTGGATTCGTCGTTTTGCATCTGCAAGCCCTGCAAGCCTTGCACAGTCACGCCCAGCCACACCCGATCCAACGCCAAACTGCTAAACAAGGGGTATGGGGTGACATAATTGCCGCCTTGGTCATTGTCATTGTCTGGCCACACCGTCTGCAACAGCAGCCGCAACACCGGCCAGGGGCTGGCCAGGCTTGTCAGTGCCGCCACCGGGGGATCGGACACCGACAAGGTGAACACGAACGACAAGCCCTGCAATTGGGTCGGGGGGGTGGATGGCGGGCTAGTTTTGTCATCGTAAGTGATCCTACTGATGGCAAGCTTGGATGGAGTGAACCAGCCGCTGCCATTGCTGACCTGAACCGTGAAAGGGTATGGGTTAGTGGCCAACAACTTGTCTATCGTGGCTTCACTAAAACTGGCAGGGTCGAACCCCAGCACCAATTGCACCGTCCGAGTCCCTTGGCTCAGGCACAGCAGGGGCGAGGTGATGCTCCAACCCAGCGGCGAGGTTAGCGGTGGGCCTTGCGCAGGGGCAGGCTGCTGCCCAAAGGTGCGCCAGCGGGCGGTGTTGCCCGCGACTTCGGCCTGCACAGTGCTTGCATCGGCATTCGCACTCAGGCATTCCCATGCCACCTGCTGCGGCACCGGGTCCGCACCTAGGCGATTGCGCCACACCCATACTAAAGTGCTGACGACTTGGGTCCATTGATCCTGGGTCAAAGTCGCTGCGCCGGGCTGCATGGCTTGAGAAATCGGCACGTATTGCGCCGAGGCGGGGGCTAGGTAAAACGACAATTGATCCAGCAAATTTTGACCCGTCACGGTCGCTGGCTGGTCCAAGGCGAGTTGCAGCATGCCTGTTATGGTCGCTTGCTGGGATTGGGCCTTTTGTTGAACCCCCCGTAACTGCTGCCCATATACTCGATTGACATAGGCCGTTTGTAGATTGGCGTAAACGGTGTCCCATTCTTCCGGGCTGGCCGTTGGGTTGGCCCAGGTTTTCATCAGCAATTCAAAGTCTGCCGCCGGGCTGAAAAAATACCCCTCAAGAAACTGCAAGGCCACGCTGAATTGGTCAATATTGGTTAGCGGCCCTAACTCCATGTTGGGAAAAGCGGGAAAACTGAGGGTGTCCAATGCCGCTTGCAGGTTGGCTATAAAATTGGGGGACGTGTTGTCAAAGCCGGACGGTGGCCAGACGGGAGTGCCTGGCAACTGCTGGCATTTCCGTTGATTGGCGCGCGCCAGCAAATTGTTGACTTCCCACCAGTCGGCGTCTATTGCCACTTTAATCTGCATCATCTGGTTGAATGGATCCAGTTTGAGATAGATATTGTGCGGGATATAGTCCTGCACATCCGCCCTGGTCCGATGGTCATAAAGGTCGTAGATAGTCTCGATTCCACCAGGCAGTGTGTTGAAATTAGGGGAGCCTCCCAGGGCCGTGTCGAGGTTGGCGTTAAAGTCCCTTGGGTCTTGTAGGTTAAGCTGGAATGTTGACCCTGCCCGGTTTTGCCCAGCCTGTGCCAGAAAGCCGTTGATCGCGTTCCAATTGTCGATTGCCTGCGTGTTGGCGGTCCCTTGCCGGTCTTTGAGGAGCATCATTTGACTAAACTCGTCAAACTCCAAATACAAGGGGTTGGCGACAAACTGGGTCAGTTCGAGCAGGTTTTGCAGAAACGGGACTGTCACCACATTCGCCACAGGCAGGGAGATGCCAAGGCTGGTCATATCCCCAGGCACCCAATTCGTGTGGTAAACCGGCACTGGATAAATCGGGAGCTTGTCGCCGGGATTGGATGCGCCGTAAGGGATGCCCAACATTGCCAGCAGCGCATCCTCCGAGGTGCCGGTGCACTTCACCCGTGCCTGTTCAATGCCAGTGACTTTTTTATTGACAAACACCGAACTCAATTGCCCGATTTGAGCCGAAGTGACGAGCAAATCCTCCTGGGTGGCATAGCTCAAATTGTTCCCTGCACTGTCCTTGCCGGCGGCAAGCAAAGTACCGGCCGGCAGCAGTGCTTCCGAAATGCCGGACGGGAGGGATGCCAACACGTTGACCGAATCGGGGACACCCGCCAGGTTGCCCAGCCGCAGGTAGTCTTGGTAATAAAAATCAAGATGCCGTTGCGTCAGTTGATTGATCTGCTGTTGGCTCATTTGCAACAAGTTCAGGAAAGCCGCAAACAGCAACAGATGCGCCCTACCGTGCAGGTCGATGGCAGGCGCATTTTCCGGGTCGTTTAGGAATTGGATAAGCTGGTCGCGCTGGGCCTGCCAGTCACTTTCAGCCAACCCGTCGGGGTTCAGCAAGCCGCTCCAATCGCCATTGGCTTGGTTATCGGGCCCATAATAGTTAAGCCCTTGGGAATAAGCCAAGGTAAAGTCGAAAAAATCCGCCAAGCTACGCTCGTCTATGCCCACAGATTGCGGGTTTAGGCTGGCGAGGTTGCGCTGGCCTTGGTTTGTGCCACTGGTCAAAGAAACTGGCAGCGACACGGTTGTCGAAGGGCTACCCGATGAGCTTGTCAATAGGCTAGAGTCTGTCATGGCGGCATTTTCAGTTAATTAGATTTCAAGTTGCCTGGTAATTCGTGTTAAACGTGGTAAACGATCCTAGGCCCGAATAGGTCTGCATGGAGTCCGGTATGGGTGGGCCGGGTGCGGGCGGCGGCTGCTGGGCCGGCGCTTGCACCTCGAATTTAGCAGTGAACTGGCCCCCCTTCAGCAGCACCGCCTTGCCGTTCGATTGGGTATCCTTCGCCTTTTGGTTGGCGGCCAAAGCGGCAATCTTTAAAGTGCCCACACCCGGTATCGAATAGACCGGCGTGAAATAAGGACACCCCGGCACGGCAAGCTGCTTTTCATCCCCGTCCACGCACCATTTTTTGTCATTCCATGTGCCAGGCCCGGAACCTTTCATCTGGCCCGGACGCACCACCACCGTCGCGACACCGAAGGTGGGCAGGAACAAAGCTAAATCGCCGTCTATCAGCACATAATCAAGCATTTCATCACCTAGATTGGCGAGCCTTCGTTGATGTAATAGGGGTAAACCATGTTGTAGCGGGAATTAGTCGCCCTGACCTGATAGGTGATGGTAATCAATACCAGCCCGGCAACTTCTTGGCTTTCGTCCACCGCCACATTAATCACATCAATTCGCGTCTCAAAATACAACAGCGCGGTTTTCACCGCATCGGAGAGGTTATTGGCTAGGCTTTGATCAATTTCTTCATAGAGGAATTGATTCAAATTGCAGCCAAACTTAGCCAGCATGCCCCGCTCCCCAGTGCTGGTGGACAAGATTATCTGCATACTCTGCTGGATATCCTGGTTGTCCTCGACCATGGCCAAACCGGTGCCGTTGGCGGAGAAACTAGGCGGAAAAGACCAGCCTTTGCCTAAGAAAGAGGGCTGTAATTCCGGCATGGCCCTAGCCTTCTACGGCGGCTTGGGCGGGGGCTTCCGTCGCGGCGGACGCGGCAGCCAGTTGTGCCGAGGCTTGCGATTGAATTTTGCCGATCAGTGTATAAACCTTGACGAACGGGAGTGCGCCTAAAGCTTCTAGCAGGATGTTGGCTTCGTCGGTCGTCAGTCTCAATTGGATTTCATCGTTTGGCATGTTCATAACCTCTGTTTTTGGGGGGATCGGTCAAGCAATCCCATTTCAATTAAAAAAAATATTAAAATTTCATCGTTCCCACGGTCACCGTGGGAACGCCTCCTGTGACGCTCTGCGTCAAAACCCGCCGGAGCGGTCCCGGCTGCATTTCCACGCTGGAGCGTGGGAACAATAGGAATTTCATCGTTCCCACGGTCTCCGTGGGAACGCCTCCTGTGACGCTCTGCGTCAAAACCCGCCGGAGCGGTCCCGGCTGCATTTCCACGCTGGAGCGTGGGAACAATAGGATGCTTGTTAATCATTTTTAAAGTTTTTGCCGTTAATATTTACATTATTCTCTTTTGACATAATACTAATTTTATTTTTTGAATCAATTGATATTCCCTCACTACTCATGCTAATACTGTTTTCATTTATATCACTTATTACGATTGTTTTATTTTTTCCATCCAACACTATCGAGTTAGTATTATTCAATGTTACAATACTGATTTTCTCATTCTTATCATCAAAAACAATAGACATGCCTGTTTTGCTAACCCAGCCTTTTTTATCATTTTCGGCATTGGGTGTTCCAACGATGTTTTCAGCCGGGATTGGATTTATTCCAGAGCTATATAAAGACCCGATAATCACGGGTTGGCGAGGGTCCTCATTGAAAAACCCCAAGACCACTTCGTCGCCCGCTTCAGGCCGTACATAAAAACCCCTTTTGTTCCCCGCGTCGGGCGAAGCCAAGCGCGCCCATACGGAAACCGGCGGTTGCTGCCCTTCCTGCGGCTGTCCAGCCAAAGCCGGGATTTTGACTTTTACCCTGTATGGCCCGTACTTATCCTCTTCAAAGGTGTCCACGACTCCGATTTGCAGGCCGCTGACTGGCGGTGTCAAACCCGCCGCCGGAGGCGGGGCGATATCCGGGCGGTTGGCAAACCAGTCCTCGGCAAGCCCAAACTGCAAGTCTGTCACCCAGCCAAGCTCTTCGGTGACGCGATGGCGTAGCCCCGTCACCATGGCCCGACCACCGTTCGCACCGCCGAAGTGCTTGCCCACGCCGGTTATCACAATCGTATCCAGCAGATTGATATTGGTCCTGCCGGGTACACAGATGCGCCCACGGATCAAGGCCAAACGGCTACGGGCCAGCGTACCATCACACCAAGACTGTAACTCGGCAGGTTTTAACGGAGCAGGGCTGGTCAAGGCATGGTGTTTATTCTGTAAAGCAGCAGCCAAATCTGCACTCTTAATATCGCCAGGGGAAACTATCAAGTTTGCAATCGAAGGTTTTTGGGGAACGGTCATTTTTTGATTGGGGATATCCCATCCCGTGCTGGAAACCTCATCATATTGACCATTGGCATTAGCCTCTATCTCAATAGAATAAACAACATCAATAACGTAATTAATAGTCGTTGAATCTTGGGAGCGAGGCAATGGCAATGATGACCGCCTTTTTAGCGAGGGAGACACCCTCGCTTCCAGGTTTGTTGACCTCCTTTTTAGCGAGGGAGACACCCTCGCTTCCAGGTCTATAGTGTTGAATGATATTGACCCATTAACTACGTTAACGAGTAAGCCGTTGGCCTCTGCTCTAGTCAATATGAAATCCCAGTCCGTGCAATTGTACTGAACTATATCGTTAGAGGGTTTAACTGGGAATTCTGGCTGGCCTACCTCCAATTTATAAGAGTTAATAATGTTGTTTATAACGGATTGATCTGTAGTGTTTAATGACACTCGGCTTTTCCGTGACTGGGTCATTTTGATGGCTGAATCTTTTAACACAATCGTCAAAATGGATTGATTGGTGTTTGCTTCCCACGCATGGCTCATCACCAATCCCCTAAAAACCAAAACATCTTGATTTTCACCTTTCGGCCTAAGATATACTTCAATTACCTGACCAAGGTCGAAAAAACCGCTGTCGCTAATCAGAAATTCACGTTTGGCAACATCGCCGTCAATCAGCGTCAGAGTCGCTAGAGGAATACGATTGACCTGCCTGACAATATCAATGGCCAACACAATATATGAAGCTGGCATTTTTGGCGGAATAACCGTATCATTTTTAATAATAATCTCTGTCATGGGGAATCAGTCTCGATTTTAGGTAAGCGTTCACTCCCCCCCGCCTTTTCCTGGGAGCGCGGCCATCATGGCCGCAATTCTGGCGGGCGGGACGCCCGCGCTCCCAGGGGGGAGTGAACGCTTACGATTTTAGTAGGGTGGAATTCTAGGTCAGCGGCGGAAAATATAGCTTTTGGCCTGGTTGCAGGTTTCTGAAATTATCCAATCCATTGGCTTGTGCAACCGTCGGATAATAGCTAGAGTCCCCATAGATTTGTTGGCACAACAACGGCAAGGTGTCGCAGCTGTTGACAATACGCATATGAGTTAGGTCAGGGGAACTGAAATTATTATCTAGATTCTCTCTCTTTGTAGAACAATCACCCTTAAAAGCAATATCTAGTTCAGCAGCCGTTGGATTCCCCTGCGGGTTAAAACGTGTATATTTAATTTCAACGCTACTTAACCTGCATGGAAATTTAACTCCTGCCCATTCTATTTGTAGAAATAAAGGCGCATGGTTTTCAGCTTTGGGTATCCAACATAAATCGCGAAAGTTCTTCACCCAAGTTCTAGTTGAATCTACAATTTCATAATCTACTAATTTAGTTCCTGCTATACATATTTTGTTTTTAAAAGTAATTTCAGGGTTGTTTCTGAAGTAGTAGTCATCCAGAATTAGCTTTACTTTCATCTCTTCAGGTGGGTTATACACATAGTCAAGTTGTTGAGCACTTCGACCGATACCTTGTGGTTTGGAAAACTTAGTCGAAAACTTTGTCGTTAATGTATCGGGGTTAAACATTGCTGGAAATTGACACATCTCTTCATGACGTTCCTTGTCCTTATAGACATGTATTATAAATTTCGTTACTTTTTTACTGCCGGAACGAAAGAGTTCCATATCACCTTTCCCCCTTAGTCTTGAGTATTTTCAATATCTGCCTGACACATTCCTCAATAATCTGCCCGATATCCGGTGCTGCAGCTGGTGTCTCGCCGGGTTTTGGGGCTTCCTGCACCACGGCACGGATAATCAGTTCGCGTATTTCCACTGGCATGGCATTAAATCCTTACGCTCCACATAGTTTGAAAGGCCAGTTCCATGTGGTCGACCACAATGGCTTCATCGCTGGCATTAAAGTCCGATATTTTCCATTTGACCGGGAAGGCATTGCGGAATTTCCATGCGGCAAGCGGAATGAACTCCGTCCCATGCAATATCACGAGTACATCGCATGGGTCGAATTCCATCTTTTCCATGGCATCCACGAACAATTTTGTCACAGGAGAAAATGATAAGCCTATAATGGCTTTAGACGGTATTAACACCAAGCCCCTCTCCAGCACTAAGTTTTCGTATTCCACCCGGTCGGGCAAGCGGTGGACGAATAAGTTCTCCCCCCCCTCGTTAAACTTGCGCATCGCAATGCTTGAACCTATGCCAGCAACTTTTTGGAAAGCCATATCCCATGGGAAAATATCAGGTAAATTTATGCCGAAAATCCTAGGGCAAAACACAACTGAAAACTGGTTTGCCAGCGGAGGCACCTGAACCATTACAGTACGGAACACTTGAGATTGCCACGTCGATTGATTTGAAAACGTTTCGAAGCCCATGGTTGATTGCCTTATAGGTTTTGCATTATTAATTAAAATCCACTTCCAAGTCTTTCGCGATAATATCCAGTCGTTCGATGGCAACATCCTGGCCGGAGGCTACAAAATCCGGGCCGGCAAGCTTCACTGGAATTGCACCGATGACTTTCCATGACATTAGCTTTAAGCCTAGTGTGTCGCACAAATCAATTCGAATATCCCTAGTCGGCACTGTTACAAGCGACCGCCAGCCTTTTACACTATCAAACCAATCATCCAAATAACTGGCGTTGCTGCTGTTTTTGATGACACCCCGCTTTAGGGTAAGTTGCAGCGGTTTAATTCGAGCCGGTATGATCATATAACCGAAAGCAAAGCTCATGCCATGTTTGTAAGTGACGGTATTATATTCCCGGCTTAAGCCGGTCACTTCTGAAAAGTTTATCGTTGACGAACTATTTTCATCTATTATTGTCACCCTATAGTTATAAGCTGGAAGCGGATAGGTATTCTGTAAAGTTTCTGCACTGAGCGTCATCTTGTCTTGCCTATTGGATAAACTGTTTTATTTTGAGGGGGACTTTCATTTCCCGTTCACTCCCCCCGGCCTTTTCCTAGGAACGCGGTCACCTTGACCGCCTTTTTTGCAGGCGGGATGCCCGCGCTCCCAGGCAATACTGTTGAATTAAGGAGTAGGTCGGCATCCCTATGCCGACTGAGCACACGGTTTGTCTCGGCGGCAAAGGGTTGCCGCCCTACGATTTGGTACGTGAGCGTGCTTAATTCAACGGTATTGGCGCTCCCAAGGGGAGTGAACGGGTATCATTTCCCCCCTGGTGGAGCCATTTCAATGCTTTGAGCCAACACCTGCAAGCTTTCTATCGCAGCATCGTTAGAATTTGCGACAAAACTAGGGGCATCTAAACGGATGGGAAAAGCATTGTGTAGTATCCATTTCACTACGCATATTCCGGTCTCATCACAGAGATAGACCGTGATATCCCTTTTATCAACAACATTGGTTTTGATGCTATCAATCCAATTATACAAATCGTAAATCTGTGTGGAATTAACAACCCCCCGGTTGAAGCTTATGGGATTTGACAAGTCCTTTTGCGCAGGCATGGTCATACTCTGTGGCTTTACATCAAGATCGCCTAGGCTTTGCTTGTAACGAGTAATATTATAAAGTATCGTCAACCCGGTCACTTGCGAAAAGTTGTAGGTAGTAGATCCAATCTGAACCCGATATTGGTAAGATGGAAGCGGGTAAGTGGACTTTATGGTTGCTGTATCTGTTGTCATGTCGATAACCTTTCAGTAGTAGGTAATAAGGGGCAGGCGTACGTTTGCCATCAGGATTGCTGGATTAATTGCGTAAACCGCAAAATGATAAACTCGGCCGGCCTGACCGGGGCCACGCCCACTTCGACGATCATGCGGCCTTCCAACACGTCTTGCGGGGTCATGGTTTTGCCTAAGCCCACATTGACGAAATAGGCTGAATTTTGATCGGTGCCGGCTAAGGCTCCTTGTTCCCATAACCCGTACAAATAGCTTTCGATCATTGACTGGACTTTCAGCCAAGTGACTGCGTCATTGGACTCGAACACTGCAAAGCTGGAGGCTTTTTGGCAGGATTCTTCGATGGTGATGAACAAACGGCGCACCGATATATAGCGCCAATTGTTGTCATTGCCTGCCAAGGTGCGCGCCCCCCAAACCAAGGTACCCTGGCCGGTGAAGGCGCGGATGGCGTTGATGGATTTTCCGCCCGTCGGATCAACATTGAGGTCGGCTTGATCCAAATTGCTGATCTGCACCACGGGGGCGACCACCGAAGCCAGGCTGACATTGGCCGGTGCCTTCCAAACCCCCCGGCTACCGTCTACAGCAACGTAAACGCCCGCCAAGGAGGAACTCGGCGGCATAATGACGTTTTCAGCTGCCAATAAAACCTTGACTTGGTTGTATAAAGAGGTGTTGGTTGATTTAATATCGCTTAGGGCTTGTTGGTTGACCTGCAACGAGGTACTGGCTATTGTGCTCAACACCGAGCTGCCATTGCCATTGGCGATGACATTGAAATTGTTACTTGCACCAGTCCAAGTTGACCACGCCGTCGCCACCGCCGCAGTGGTCGTGCTTGCTGGAAGGGTGATCGCCAAAGTCCCAGGCGTTGTCGTGGTGTCAAAACTGACGGCACTTCCGGTCCCGACAACGAAGCTTACACTGGCCGTGCCATCTACTAGATTGCTGACGGTTATGCCATTCGGGTCGGAAGACCAAGACCAGCCATTGGTCACCTTAACGCCTGTTTCCAAGTATTGGTAATTCAAACTGGTTTTCAAATAAGGATAATAGGCCGCCCCGTAACACAGGTTATTTATCCCGATGTTATTCCTAAAGTTAGCGATGTCACCGGGTGCGACATCCAGTATGGCGAAGCGGTCCGCGAGAGTCGCGCAATGGGCCAGCGTATCTTGGGCTAGTGCGTAATAATCTGGCTGAGGCAAATTGACGGCATCGGGCAGCACGACCAGAGTCGGTTCGTCTTGCTTTGCCAATAATAACAAACCGGCTTCAAAATCCGCTTTTGCCGGCACTGTTGTAGTGGGTTTGCCGTCCGCCGTAGTCGTCGTGTAACCGCCGATGGAAATGATATAGCAAGTGCTGCCCCCGTTGAGGAAGTACATTTGCACGGCGTAGTACATTAAAAAATTATTGCTGGCCGCGTCGCTGCGGGTCACGTTGAGGTCGCCATCGACTGAGAATGCACTTGGATTGGCTAGCCCGAAAAGATTAGTGTAATCCAGTAAGGTATTGATCCTGGCAATTGACGGATTCGGGCCCGTAAAGCCTTTTTCTGTGTATCCAATGAACGCAGGGACTGCCGTCGCCACTTGGACCACGGACGGGGCCAGGTTGGATACCTCTTCGACATAGACGCCAGGAGTATTGTATGTAGCCATGATGTTAAGCCTTCATTTTGTTGGGGTGTTCATGAAAGTCAAGACGTGGTAAATCGCATCGACGCTTTGTGCGGTACCCACATCGGTTTGCAGAAAATTGCGGTAACTGGGGTTGGGCAGACTATCTATCAGTCTTGTGTTATTCGGGCTCCCTTGAACTTTGAGTTGAATATTTGCCATACCCGATTGCTGACAAGGGATCGTCTGGCCCGACAGGAAACTGGCAACCTTAAACCCCGGCGATTGCAAAGCCAGCCCATTGGCAACCGGGTCTGTCCCTGTTACCAAGGACCAGGTATATTGCGCAGGGTTGGTGTTGCTTGCGATTGAATAGGTATTGGTGTCGTTCGCCAAAGTCAGCAGGTAATACAGCCAGCGAACCGGCTTAGCCACAAAAGCGATGGCCACCTGTTCGCCCGTGACTTGATTAAAGTCACGGGTAATGTCCACTTGGGCATAGACCGGGGCCGAGATTTGACTGAAATAGGTAATCCCGACATTGTTGCCTGTCGGCAATTGGGTCAAGTCGGTGAACAGCGAAAAGTCAAGGTTGCGCAAGCGCAGTTCAAAGCTGAGCGTATCGCTGTCATCAAAAGCTATTGCCGGATTGCCATTGGCGTCTGTCTGCACATAGAGGTCCAAACCTGTAGCCTTGGGCTTGACCAGACAACGCTGGTTGGTGAGAAACTGCTGCGTGTCGGGGCTGGGCAGGGTGATGAAGTCCGGGCATAAACCGTCTGTATAGTAAGCATGCTGGAGTTCTATGCCTAATAACGAAGCGTAACTCATGGCTGCACCTGCACTTGCAAATCAATGGTATTAATCGGCGTTGACGGAATATTCGATGCCGAACTGCCAAACACCACGGTTTTAACTTGATACGCAACGGAAGGCAGATAAGCATTCGTATGCATGAGCCAGAGCGCGCTTTGGTCGGCAAGGTCGAACGTGATGATGTCGACAGCCAATTCCCCCAAACTTGCGGCCATGTCGGGTGCGTTTTGCGGGTTAAAACTGCGGTGGGTTTGGAAAAACTGGATGGTTTGGGAGAGATATTTAAGGCTAGTCTGGTAATCGGTGACGGTGACGACAAACAGGACATTCAGATTGATATTCATGGTCGGGCAGCTAGGAGTGCCGCGTTGCCCCATGACCGGGTCTTTTTCAATGCGGTAGAGCAGCACGTTGACCTTGCCCGGTTTCAGAGTGAACTGGCTGGTCGCCGGGTTGATGGCCGGAAAGTCTGCCGCCGACCCGTCCAAAGACAGGGAAGCAAAATAGCTGTTCAATTGGTTTTTCAGCAGCACCAGCACATCATTGATCATCGCGTGGACTCTCCCGGCAGTCGTTATTAGATGTGGGATAGTCTGGACTTCCGCCTTAGGGTTTGTATATAGGAAAAAATCTGATTTTTCTATCAGATTTAGTTTGCAAAAAACCAATTTATTGATGAAGAAACTTATAGATTTGGGTCGGAGGAACACCGTGACGGGGCAATCTTGTTGACACAGCCGTCATACCGTTCGGCAATCCCTGCCGGAACGACGGGCAAACCCGCGTCAACAGCATGGGAGATAGGGGGATATCCAATGCTGTTGAATTAAGGCTTGCGAATAGCCAACGCCGGGAGTGCAAGGCTTGCCTTGCTAGGATTTACAGGGGGTTGGGAACCTCGCAAGGCAAGCCTTGCACTCCATTCGTGCTTAACTTAATGGCAGTGAGGGTTAGGGTGGGGGCGGGATAGAACCGTGGAATTGCCGACATTGATGCTGGCCTCCAAGCTTTTAACTTGCCCCCTCCCAACCTCCCCCCGATGGGGGGAGGGGTGTGTCAACAGCATTGGGGGGATTTCCTGATGCCGAATCGGATTACTGACCTTCGCCCAGAATTCCGCGTAGCCGGTCACCCAATCGCGCAAACTCGACTGGATTGCTTTTTTGAAATTGCCTGACCTGTTCCTCGATAGAGTGGGCCAAGGATGAAGCCTGATCCTTCTTGATGTTGTCTATTTTAAGTTGGATATCTTTCAGACGATCAAGGGATTCCGCTGCCTTTGGCGACAATGGGGCTTGTTTGTCGGCAAGCTCTACAAGAACCTTGGTAAGTAAGCCCAACTGGGTTCCATAAGACGCTTCATCAAACGCCTTCTTCTCAATTTTTCCGTCGCCGGCATCGGCGTTGATGGAGTCGAAGAACCAATCCATATTGGGTTCGATCTGTTGGGCCACACTACCGCTCCACGGAAAGTAGAGTTGAGGGGCATAAAGCCAAAGCCATGGGAACATTTGCCTTCTCCGTTAATATCTCAAATTGATGGAGGCTCTAGTTGCAGGTTCCAACCTTCTTGGACATTGACTTCGCCTAATAAGAAAAAAACGCCTATAATCAGGGTCACAACTTTCAAAGCTAGAATTTTTTGCTTGTTCATGATAATTATTACCGAGTAAAATACTAGTTAAATCGGACTACAATATACGCACCGATATAATATGACCACAGTCAATAAAAAACAATAGCTACAGCGTTTTCATATTCTAATAGTTACTTACTTAACGTACATCCATGTCGGCAAAGGGTTGCCAACCTACTGTGTAACAAGGGTCGTAGGGCGGCAACCCCTTGCCGCCAAAGATAAACAAAGTAATCAATCGAAGTTAAAAACGCTGTATAATGCAGATTTTGACATGGATAACCCACATGTATCTGGCATCAAGGGATGTAAGTTTCGGTCTATGACAAGTCTGGGAAAGCAGGAAAAGCCGTCGTTTCGGCAGGGATGCCGAAATCCAGGCCATGGACGGTAATAAGTCGGTTATGCAAATGCTTAAATTAGGTAACATGCCAACCCGCAGTTTCATGTTCGCGGTTACTGGGAAATCGGTCGCGGCCCCCCCCAGTTTGCCATCCTTGGACGCTGGATTTCGGCATCCATGCCGAAATGACGGGTCTTCTACACTTCGAGCGCTGGATCGAGGGAACCAGAAAAGACGGCTACAAACTTAGGGCGGGGCTGTTCAAGGCCGTTCGTGGTGAGTCCTGAGCTTGTCGAAGGATCGAACCATGAACGGCTTAAACGTCCACCCTTCGACTGCTCGACAGGCTCGCAGCTCAGGGCGAACGGTTAAGCTTTTCACCTGTCCCGCCTTAAGCTGATAGCCTTTCATGGCTATCATAACAGTGCGCTTATCTCAGGATGCCCGGTGACAAGCCGTTGGCGGAAGGCTTCAACTTCGGACTCGTCTTCCCTTGCGCAACGGGGAATATCGACTACGACTTCATGTAATAGCGAAGCAGGCGGGGCGGACAGGAAAAGCAACCGGTCGGCCAAGGTGATCGCCTCGCGCAAATCGTGGGTGACGAACAGCACGGTATGCGGTCGCTCCTGCCAGACGCGGATAAGCAACTGCCGCACCCGTCGTGCCGTGGGCGCATCAAGCGAGACAAATGGCTCGTCCATCAGCAACAGCGTCGGTTGGATGGCGAAAGCCCGCACCAAAGCGACCCGCCGGCTCATTCCCAAAGATAGCCTTTCCGGGTACTGGCCCTGCGACTGGGCCAGCCCCATCACGTCCAATAGATGGTCAACTGCCCTGCCGTCTTGACCGGCAGGCAAGGCTAGGTCAATGTTTTCCCGCACAGTGCGCCAAGGCAATAAACGGGGATTTTGGAACATATAACCAATGCGTAGCGTTCCGCCTGCCTCGTCGGCCTTGATCGAACCCTCGAAATGCGGGTCCAGCCCGGCGATCAGATTCAGCAACGTCGTCTTGCCGCACCCGGAAGGCCCGACCAGACAAACGAACTCCCCTGCCCCCAACTCGATGCGCAGGTTTTGTATCGCCACATGCCCGACCGACCCCTGCTTGGCGGGATAGGTTTTGTTGCGGATGTCAATCACTATACGGCTCGTAACAGTCATTTTAGTTTGCCAATTCCCAAGCCCCGATTCTCATCATTGTAGACAAGTAGACCCAACCCCGTCATTTCGGCAGGGATGCCGAAATCCAGGCCATGGACGGTATCCAGTCGATTGCACATGCGCTTGATTAAGATTGCTTGCCAGCCCGTAGTTTCATGTTCTTGAATACAGGGACACTTGTCGTGAACCCATGTTGCCATCCGTGGACGCTGGATTTCGGCATCCTGCCGAAATGACGTGCCTCCAACACTTGTGTATAACGGCGAGAGCAGTCGCTTGGGAACCAGCGCAGAGGAGGAAAATCAAATATAAATTGGTTATAAATCATCGCCGCCACCGCATGGCATGGCGGTCCAGCGGTTTCAAAATCAACAGTTCGATACACTGGATCACCGTCACAAAAGCAATGGTATAGGCCAGAATGCCGGCGACATTGAACATTTGGAAAAACAAGTGCAACTGGTAGCCCATACCATTGCCACGCCCAAGGAGTTCGACCACTAGAATAATTTTCCAAATCAAGGCAATGCCGGTGCGCGCCGCGCCGATTAGATACGGGAACAATGGCGGCCAGATGACATGGCGCAAGGTTTTCCAGCGACCGAACTGATAAGCTTGGGCCATTTCCAGCAGATCGCGGTCCAACGCCCGCGCACCCTCCCGCACCGTCACCACCACGTTGGGCAATTTATTGGCCACCACGGCGGCAATGGCGGCAACCTCGGTCAACCCAAACCAGACATAACAGAGGATGATGGTCACCAGCGCAGGGACATTAAGGAAAATGACCAGCCAATTGTCGAAAAAACGGTCTAACTTTTCATGTCGGCCTAAAATAATGCCGATCAGCGACCCCAAACTCATCGCCAACACAAAACTCACCAACAACCGTGCCAACGTCACCCCCAAATGATAGGGCAACTGGCCTGATTTGATTTCTCCATAAAGCACACTAAACACCTCTTCCGGTTCGGGCAAGGCGGGCGAATCCAGCAACACTGCCAAAACCTGCCAGAGCGCTAGGAACAATAGTGACGAAAAAATAGGATGTTGCAGGGCGGAATGCATCAACTTACCTGATTAACAAGTCGTATCAGCTAAACCCAAAGCGTCGAAGTCCCGGTATGGATCACCAGAACATAGGCTCCATGGACAGCGAGGTTTGGGGGCATCCCTGCAATCTGGATTCCGGCGATCCATGCCGGAATGACGGAATAGCTGAAACATCGTTCTAGTCAGGTTAGTTTATATTAAGGACAACTCAGCTAGAATAGCCTCGGCCAAAACCGAATATTCTGCAATAGCGACCTTACTCAACCGGTTAATTTTTTCAACGTCAATATTTTCACTTAACGCATCGTTCAGCCATTGCGCGTTTGCCTGTAATGACGTGGCCCCCATCGTACCGGCCAGACCTTTGAGGGTATGGGCGATACGTTTAGCGGTGATCCAATCGCCTTCCACCAATGCCTGTCGTAAATTAGCCATTTCGACAGGCTGTCTTAGCGCGAACTTGCGTAGAAGTCTAATGTAACTTCCCTGCTTGCCGGCCAAGCTGACTAACCCTATTTGTGGGTTTAGGCCTGGTATGGCGGCAAGCTGTGCCATTTGGTCTTCCATGGACGGGGGTGAAGAGGAAATAGCCGGCAACACCATAGCATCTGTTTCATGGGCAGTCGATAGTTTGCCGTTCAACCAGAACGACAGCGTCTCGTACAACTCTTTCACTACAATGGGTTTGGCGACGTGACCGTTCATCCCTGAGTCAATATAAAGGTCAACATCTTCGGGGAAGGCGTTCGCGGTAAGTGCCAAAATAGGAACATCGGCCCGATCTGGCATCCGTCGAATAACGCGGGTCGCTTCCAAACCATCCATTTTAGGCATTTGAATATCCATCAGAATCAGATCGTAAGTTTGCGCTGCGACCCGGTTGACGGCTTCCACCCCGTTCGATGCCACATCCACCGCCATACCGGCATTTCTGAGCAATTCAAAGGCTATTTCTTGGTTAATTACATTGTCTTCAACCAGCAACACGCGGACATGGCCATGGCCTTTTGCCAGGCTATCCGCTAGGCCAGTCATCGAGAACGTCTCGTCTTGCCGGGGCGGAGCTTGCGAACCCTTGCTTAAAGGTATCACGCACCAGAAGGTGCTACCGATGCCCAATGCGCTGTCAACGCCAATGCTTCCACCCATTTGTTCCACCAAGCGTTTACAAATGGCCAATCCAAGCCCGGTCCCGCCAAATTTACGAGTGCTTTGGTTGTCCGCCTGCTCGAAGAAATTGAACAAGCGTGGCTGGTCCTGGGATGAAATGCCTAAACCAGTGTCCTGCACCTCAAACCGAACCAAGAAGTTTTCTTCACCCGGAGACATCCGCAACACTCTGACAGTGACTTTGCCCTTTTCTGTGAACTTTAATGCATTGCCTACTAAATTTAACAGTATTTGCCGGATTCGCATCCTGTCCCCTCTGAGAATCTCGGGCAGGCCGGGGTCTATTTCAGACGACAAATCCACGTTTGACGCGTCCGCCTTGTCGGCAAGCAAATTGATAACCCCCTCGATTTTTTCCCGTAGCGGAAAGTCGGAGATTTCCAACCTGAGCTTGCCCGCTTCGATTTTAGAAATGTCCAGAATATCATTGACGATGGACAATAGATGATGGGCCGCCTGGGCAATGGTTTGGATTTTCCTTTTGACGTTCCCATCCAACTCCTGCATTTGTAAAAGCTGTGCCATCCCAAGTATGCTGTTCAACGGTGTCCGTATTTCGTGGCTCATGTTCGCCAGGAACGCACCTTTGGCCCGGTTGGCCGCCTCGGCTGCCTGTGTTGTCTCGGCAAGCCTCTCCATCAACTGCTTGCGCAAAGTAATCTCCCGCCAGCCGCAATAATAAAATGGCGATCCGCCAATCTTGATGGGTGTCAGGGAAACATCCACATAAAAATCGGAACCGTCCCTGCGAATGCAGTGCCAGTCAAAGCGCTGGCTCCGTCCTTGACGGAGTTCATTCATAACTTCTGTGGATATTTCGTCACTTCTGCGCCCATCATCCTGGAGTTCCGGGGAAACATCGTCAGGGGTCAGGCCAATAAACTCTTCCTTTGTCAGTTGGATCAAGTCCAAAGCCGCCTGATTGCATTCGACAAAATAGTATTCCTTCATCAGTATTACGGGGTCCAAGGAGTCTTGGAAAAGCCTTCGGAAAGTTTCCTCGCGTTCCTGCAAAATAGCCTCGGCCAATTTTCGCGCATCAATGTCGGTGTGCGTCCCAATCATCCGTAGTGGTTTTCCATCAGGCGACCAATGCGTCACCTTTCCGCAAGTATATATCCAGCGATACCCGCCTTGTTTGGTGCGAAGGCGAAGATCGGCCCGATAATCAGGATTGTTGCCGACAAAATAATCTTGCAAACTCTGCATCACACCCGCCCTGTCGTCAGGATGGATCAATTGCTCCCAAGCATCAACATTGCCGTCGATATCGTCTTCCGCATAACCCAGCATGCTTTTCCAACGAGGGGAAAAGAGTACCTTGCCACTATCAAGAGCCCAATCCCAGACACCCATCTCGTGGCTATCCAGTGCGACATGCCAGCGCATTTCTTTTTCGGACAATTCTTCGGTCCGTTCTTTCACCTTCTGTTCAAGCTGCTGGTTCAAGAGCAGCAGTTCTTGCTCCATCACCAACCGATGCCCTAGGTTTTGGTTGCGCCAAACCAGAAATAGAATTAGGTAACTTACAAACAAAGTGCTGGTAAAGAACGCCCCTGAGAATAAACCTAACCGGTGAATCTTGGCATACGCTTCATTTTTGTCCATCTTGGCCACCATGATCCAAGGTGTTTCCTTGATTGGCGTCACATAGGACAATACCGGCTGCCCACGGTAATCCGTGCCATTTTTAACAATCCCTCGATAGCCCCGCAAACCTCTAGCGTCAGGCAATTCAATGTTATGAAAGGGCATCCGTTTGACCATGGCTGGTATTTTTAACAGGTACAACGGGCTTATGTACTCGATAGACTCGCCTTCGCGACGCACTAAAATCGTTTCAGCAGTGGCATGGGGAACAGGCCATGAAGTCAGCATGGGATACAGATAATCCTCCGGGTTCACTGTCAGATACAAAGCGCCAATAGTTTGCCCTGACTGGGTGACGAACGGGGCCATCACCCCCAATTCGATCTTTCCGTCGATATTCCTATGCAAATCGACAAATCTGGGCCTGCCGTCGCGGATTACTTCCAAGACCAACGGGCTGTGTTCGGCCAGATCCGCTGCCCCCCCCACCGTCAAAACAACTTGACCCTGGGTGTCGAACACGACGAGGGAGTCGAAATGGCGACTGTCGCGAATTTGCCCCAACCGGGTAAGGATTGATTTTTTCAAGGCTTCATCCTTTTGCCCATTTTGCAACCACGCACCCAACATATCGGCCAAGAAACTACCTTCACTGAATATAACGGTTTCTTGGCTTATATTTGATAACCAAAGTTCAATCTGTTGTTTTTTTTGTTCGGCTATGGTTGTCAGGCTTTGCTGCACCTCTTCCCTGATGGATTGCCTTGCCTTCAAGAAGGCATAGCCACCTATGCCACCTAAAATCAAAACCGGCAGCAACGCAATGAAAACCCAGCCCAGGCGATGCCACTGTGATCGGATTTTTGGCGCAGATACCCCTGGCGCTTGCCCTGGGGAAATTGAAGGGGAACCATCACCCACCATCATACCTAAGTTCATACCTAAGTTCGGGAAACTGAACGGGGACTATCACTCGCTTTCATTCTATGGTGGACTCTGCGTTCATGTTTTCCTCTGGAAGCCTTACCGTGGCAACCACGGTGTTGCCGTTACCCTGATATTCGAGGGAGTCGAAACTCGTCGTGCGCGCCATGGCAATTCCCCTGCCATTGGGATCAAACACACGCTCAGGGTCGAAATTCAAGTAACGCTGCCAATCGAAGCCTTGGCCTTGGTCGCGGATGGTGAAAACCAAATCGTTGGGTCTGCGCTCAAAAACAATTTCCACTCGCTTGCCTAGGTTTTCCTCCAAAGCCAATCGCCTTGCAATTTCCTGACTCATCTGACCCGTATCGATTAATTCTCCTTTTTCGTGGTAGGTAATCCCCAAATTGCCATGTTCCACCGAGTTGATAATCAGCTCCCGCAATCCAAGGATGGCCTTGTCGGGTTTAGGGCAGGCATGGGCGAAAAAGTCGGCCAATAGGCAACCATCTTCAATGGTTTGGAAACGGAAAACACCATTATCGAGGCATGCAAAGGGCCGTTGGGCCTGTCGCAAGCTGTCTTGCATGGCCAGATGGTCGTGGTATTGCGTCACTGCCGCCTTGACAATGCTTAACAAAACCTTGGGTTCGAAAGGTTTGATTAGATAATAGTAGGCACCGGCATTAAGCCCTTCCTGTATGCTAGCTGAATCACCCGCGGCGGTTTCCATGATAACGGGGATTTGGTCAAGCTCTGGGTTTGCCTTGATTTTGGACAACAGTTCCATGCCATCCATCCGGGGCATCAGCCTATCCAACAAAATTGCATCAAAGCCAGTGTCGCGCTCTTCAGTCAGAAACTTCCATGCTTCCTGCCCATCCTCGGCATGCCTGATTGAAAAACCACCATCAGTGAGAACCTCTTCGATGATCTCTGCGAAGATAATCTCGTCTTCCACCAATAAAATTCGATTGCCTGACATCTTTAATTCTCCTATACAAATTTCTGCTATCATAATAGCATTATAAATTGATAGTATTGTGTGTCTACATCGGGTGACAGAACTTGATTAAGCGTTCACCCCCCTTGGGAGCGCGGGTGTCTCGCCCGCTGAGGGCGGCCAAGATGGCCGCACTCCCGAGAAAAAGCAGGGGGGAGTGAACGCTTACGAACTTGATGGGCCGGTATTTATCATTACCGTTTAACTTTCCAAATTATCCTTCTGAGACACTCATACAGCCTATGCCTAACATCATTGACCGTATATTCCAAGGGGAATGCAATCAACCTGGTCAAGAAGAGTGGTTTTACCGTGCCCGTGAGGGCATCGGTGGACCCTATCTATCCAAAGATGATGCTGCATCTGCCCTGCTTAGTTTCATCCACTTTTGCAAAGAGAATGGTTTCAGCGGCGGCAGGAACGATAACTAACCATACCGATGCCGGGTTCGGCAAGCCATGGCGAGAAACTGAAAGATGCTGGGAATCTTCGGTGGAACTTTCGACCCAGTGCATTACGGACATTTGCGCACTGCACTGGATGTGAAGGAAACCCTGCGGCTATCTGATCTGCGTTTCCTACCTTGCCGCATTCCGTCCCATCGCAGTTCGCCTGGGGCAAGCCCTCAGCAACGGCTAAGGATGCTAGAATTGGCCTTGCAGAATGCGGACACGGGGTTTTCCATTGATAGGCGTGAACTTGACAGAGAAGGCACGTCCTACATGGTCGATACATTGGCATCCTTACGGGAAGAGAACCTTTCCCGGTCAATTTGCCTAATTTTAGGGATAGACGCGTTTGCAGACCTCCCCTACTGGCATCGCTGGGGGGAATTGTTCAATCTGGCCAATTTCGTTGTCATGCGGCGTCCAAACTCAACGGAACCTGAATTAACGGGCGAACTTGCGGACCTTGTACTGGAAAACCGGATGGAAGACACTGGGGAATTTGCAGCCAGTCCGTTTGGCAAAATTGTATTTCTTGAAGTAACCCAGCTTGCCATTTCTGCCACTGGAATCAGAAAACTGATTGCCTGTGGCAAAAGCCCCCGTTACCTGTTGCCTGACCCCGTGCTTGAGATGATTCAGTCGCAGGGGCTTTACCGAACCGCGAGTTAGCTAGGCATCATAATATCAGAGTGGGTTTAGACCGACTCGGCTTTTGAGCAGCAATTCTCATTTTGAAAAAACCGGGCGGGTTTGGAACCCGCCCCTACGAATCGACATTCCGTATCCTGTTTATAATACATTGAAAATTCTGAATTAACTACCTGCGTAGGGGCGGGTTCCAAACCCGCCATTATTATCTTTGCCAAAATTTGAATTGCTGGCGTTTGAGTCCGAGCTGACTCGGCCTACTCTAGTCTGGTTCGTTGAAATCGACACCGAGCATGTCCCAACTTTTCACATCAGCCAAGTCACCCCCGTTAAACTTGATCTTACAGGCGTACTTCCTCTCGATAGAACCCTTTTCGGGTGAAGCGACTATCACCACGGAGCGAATGAGGTAAGTCCTGCCTCCCAATGCCCATGCTTCGTATTGCTTGTCAACAAATTGCGCTGTTTCCGGGACGTGTCTATCCGCCACCATCACGCTCTTGCACTGGTTAAATGCCATATCGCTGCGTTGATTATTGATTTTACCCAGCTCCTCCTGTTCCTCGTCCTTCTCAAAAAAGAAATTGGATTGAACCACTGCCATGACTCCGGGCATGATGACCTTTTGCAGCAACACATAAAGCGCCACAATGAATAGAACGAGCAAGATGACGGACCATATTTTAGGAAGCTTGGCAATTTTTTCTAGCAATTTATTGAGCATGTCTTTTTTTCTCTAGGTTTGGTTCGAGTAGTTTAGCCTTCATCTCGCTTTGGCGGAAATTTTGCGTAAAAGTTCATGGCAGGGTTCGGTATAATGAACTTCTTTTTTGCAGCCACTGTCTTTTTCATGTCCCAACTGTCCAACGAGTTGAATCGCAGGCGCACTTTCGCCATCATCTCCCATCCCGATGCCGGCAAGACCACTTTGACCGAAAAATTGCTACTTTTCGGCGGTGCCATTCAATTGGCCGGATCGGTAAAAAGCCGCAAAGCAGCCCGTCACGCCACTTCCGATTGGATGGAGATGGAAAAACAGCGTGGCATCTCAGTCACCACTTCGGTCATGCAGTTCGAGCACCAAGACTGTGTACTCAATCTATTGGATACACCCGGTCATGAAGACTTTTCCGAGGACACCTACCGCACCTTGACCGCAGTGGACTCCGCTTTGATGGTCATCGACAGCGCCAAAGGAGTGGAGGACCGCACGGTCAAATTAATGGAAGTCTGCCGTTTGCGCGACACCCCGATACTAACCTTCATTAATAAGTTGGATCGCGAAGGCAGGGAACCCATCGACTTGTTAGATGAAATAGAAAGCATTTTGAAAATCCAATGCACTCCGATGACCTGGCCTATTGGCATGGGTAAACGATTCAAGGGTGTTTATAACTTGATCGAGGATTCGGTGCATTTGTTCAGCCCCTCCCACGGCGACAAAATCATCAAGGGCGAGACCATTCAAGGAATCGACAACCCCAAACTCGACGATGTTTTGGGGGATATAGCCGATGAACTGAGGCTGGATATCGAGTTAGTCAAAGGGGCAAGCCACGAATTCAGCCTGGATAGCTATCTTGCCGGCAAGCAAACGCCCGTGTTTTTCGGTTCGGCGATTAATAACTTCGGTGTGTTGGAATTGCTCGATGCCTTTGCCGATTTCGCGCCTCGGCCCAAGCCGCGCCAAGCACTTGAACGTTTAGTCGAAGCCGAAGACGATAAATTCACAGGCTTTGTCTTTAAGATACAAGCGAACATGGACCCCGCCCACCGCGACCGGATTGCCTTTCTTCGCATTTGCTCTGGCAAGTATGACAAAGGCATGAAGATTTTCCATGTCCGCACCGGCAAGCAAGTGCAAATCGCCAATGCCATCACCTTCCAGGCCGATAGCCGGAAGAATGTGGAAGAGGCTTACGCCGGCGACATTATCGGGCTGTACAACCATGGCACCATACAGGTGGGCGACACTTTCACCCAAGGCGAAAGCTTAAAATATGCCGGAGTGCCCTATTTCGCACCGGAACTGTTCCGTCGTGTCGTTTTGAGAGACCCCCTACGCGCCAAAGCCCTGCAAAAAGGCTTGCAGCAATTGACCGAAGAGGGTGCCACCCAATTGTTCAAACCATTTAAGAACAACGATCTGATTTTAGGCGCGGTGGGCGTGTTGCAATTTGACGTGACTGCCTTTCGCTTGAAATCCGAATACAACGTCGAATGCGCCTACGATAACGTCTCTGTCTACACCGCACGCTGGGTGTCCAGCACCGACCCCAAAAAGCTGGAGGAATTCAAGAAAAAATCCTTCGACCACCTTGCGGAAGACGGTAGCGGATGCTTAGTATACCTCGCCACCAGCCGGGTGAACCTGTCATTGACCCAAGAGCGCTGGCCCGAAATCAGCTTTAACGGAACCCGCGAATTGTGAGCGAGAGCACTAGCGTCATGACCGACCCCATAGAACAAGAACGCCAAGCACTTTTCAGTGCATTCCAACTGTTGCCCGGCCCAGACAAGGCAGCAGTCAAGTTACTGGCTATAAATTGGATGCCCTTGGGTAAATCACAAATCACTAGCGCTTTGCGCAAGACTTTGGGTCCTACGGGAGTGAAAAGCATCGACTTTGCCGGGCTGCGCAAAAGCAAAATATTGGTATCAGGCAGTGCTTGGAGTAGCGAGCATCAAAGTTGCAACCCGTTGATTCTCGAACTTGTGGCACGTTATGCCATTCTCGATGCCACATTCAACCTCTACGCGGATTTGGCCCATATTGCGGCCCCCTTGCAAAAAAGTTATGGGGCTCCTGCAAAAAATGAAATTTATTTCCGCAACGATGACGAATTAATTAGGGAAACACGGTTGGGCATGTATTGGCGGGACGAAGCATACATCACCTCGCTGTTTCGGATGTTTGAACGCCACCGCTCTGGGTATTACCAAGGCTCTTTGAAGTATTGCACCGATCCATCCATCATTTACGGGATAGTTTGCTCAAACCCTTTCGACGCAGAATGGTTCCAAGGGCTTCCCATCGGCATCAGGATTAAGGCACTGCCGAGCACACTGTCCCTGTTACTGGAAAATTGGCGATGTGATGGACAAGCGCTGGCATTGGCAATGCAAAGCTGCAACTCCGCAGAGGCTCTCCCGGAATGGATTAACCAAACCACAAAGACAGCTATTTGCCGGGGCGATTGGGATGTTGCCAAAACTTTGTTAAAACAAAGCCCCTTGAATTCCACCGAACATAGTCTGCGTGGCCTGCTCGCCCTGGTGATGGGTGATATTGACGCGGCAATCAAACTTTTTCAGGATGGATTGGCTTTGTTGCGCAGGGAGCAGGGTTCGATCAAGGGCTTGTTTCCAAGTTTCGTCGGCTTATTCCACATTTATGCCCTATACCAACGCAATTCCACAGGTGATTTGGATGAAGCCGCCAGACTCATGGTTCAAGGCATGGACAATGCCCAATTCCGTCCAGCCTATGCGATACTAGCCTGGATGCCAATGTTGGAATTAGACGAGAAAACAGCCCTGCCAAAGGTGCGCGACCAATTGCAGCAGGCTAAGCAAAACCCTTGGACATTTTGGATAGGTTTGCTCGTGCTTTCGCGTTATCAAGCCCCCCGGACACTGACCGAATATTTGCCTGTCATGAAACGGTTTGGGGAACAGGCAACAGTTAACGGGTTAAACTGGCTGGCGGCGGAAATGGCCTGTTTAATTGCCAATGTGGACCCGAAGGCTACCAGTCGACAACAACAAGCTGCTGAATTTGAAGCCCATATGGGTGTCAAACTGCTGTTTAACCGAATCCAACGCGAAGAATACTGGGAACGCGCACTTAAAGCCATTTCCAACACGGCAGCCAGGCCAAAGGAAAGCAAGGAAAAAAAAACCGTGGAAACCAGACTGGCTTGGTTAGTTTCGCCAGACACCTACTTATCAACCGGCTATAAAATTGAAATCAGGGAACAGGCCCGCAACGCCAAGGGCGGGTGGAATAAAGGCAAAGCAATCTCCTTCAAACGCCTAAGGGAAAGCTCCGCCGAGATCAATGGGTTAACTGAGCAGGATATCCACACGATCAGCCATATCGTCCTAGACCGTTACAGCAACGCCTACTATTTGGACGAGAAGGGTTGGCTGGCCTTGGCGGGTCATCATAACGTATTCTGGAAAGATAGCGCAACCGCATTGGAACTGGCGGTCGCCGAGCCCGAATTGCGCGTCAAGAAAACACCCGGCTCCGAGCAGGTGAACATTAGCTTCTGGCCAAAATTCAGCAGTGAACAAAAAGTTTCCATTGCCCCGGATGGCTTGACCCGTTTGAAAATCGTCGAACTCAAGCCCGAACACCACCGCCTCGCCGCCATCATAGGGGAAGGTTTGGAAGCGCCTTTGGCTGCACAGGAACGCATTCTTGCCAGCCTTAGCACGGTATCTTCCCTAGTCACCATTCATTCCGACATCGGCGGGACCGAATTGGCGACCGCCGAAACCGTAACTGCCGATCCGCGCCCACGGATACAATTGGTCCCAGAAGGGGACGGGCTAAGGATAGCCTTGTTGGTCAGGCCATTCGGGGAACAAGGCTCTTATCACGCACCCGGGGCAGGCGGGGCCGGTCTCATCGCCGAAATCGGCGGTCAACGCCTGCAAACCCTGCGCGACCTTGAACAAGAACGGAAGTTATCCGATGAAATCCTTGCCCTCTGCCCGACTTTACGGGACAAGGCGCAGGAAACCCAAGCATGGCAGTGGCTTGCCGAGGATGCCGAAAGCAGCTTGGAAGTCCTGCTGGAACTCCATGAAATCGGTGACAAAGCCATGGTGGAATGGCCCCAGGGTGAAAAATTCAAACTGATGGGCCAAGCCGGCTTGAATCGGTTCAGTGTCAAAATCCAGCAACAGCGTGACTGGTTCAGCCTCAGCGGCGAGTTGAAGCTGGACAATGGTGAGATAATCAACATGCAGCGCCTGCTGGAATTGACGGCTGGAACTCGAAGCAAGTTCATCCGCCTTGACGAAAACCGCTTTCTGGCACTGACCGACACCTTCCGCAAACGTTTGGATGATTTGCGGAGTTATTCCGAAAAGCACGGTAAGGACCAGCGCCTCAATGCCCTAGCCTTGCCGGTCATTGAGGAAATTGCCGAGGAAGTGGGCGAATTCAAAGGCGACGCCGCTTGGCGTAAACAGGTTTCCCGCTTGCGTCAAGCAGAACAATTCAAACCTATTCTACCCTCCACCCTTCAGGCCGAACTTCGCGACTACCAACACGAAGGATTCGACTGGCTGTCGCGTTTGGCCTCTTGGGGAGTGGGCGCCTGCCTAGCCGACGATATGGGCCTGGGCAAAACCTTGCAAGCCATCGCCGTAATCCTGACCCGCGCCGGAGAAGGCCCGAGCCTAGTCGTTGCCCCGACCTCAGTGTGCTTCAATTGGCAAAACGAATTGGCCCGCTTTGCGCCCACACTTAACGTGCGCTTCCTAGGGGGCGGCGACAGGCAACAACTGATCGACAACCTTCAGCCGTTGGACTTGTTGATTTGCAGTTATGGCCTACTGCAACAAGAATCTGTCGGGGAACTGTTGGCTAGCGTTAAATTCCGCACCATTGTCTTGGATGAAGCGCAAGCCATCAAAAACCCCGCTACTAAACGCTCCCAACAAGCCATGGCCTTGCAAGGGGAATTCAAGCTCATTACCACAGGAACCCCGGTCGAGAACCACTTAGGCGAACTTTGGAACCTGATGCGCTTCGTCAACCCCGGCCTGTTAGGTTCCTTGGAAAGCTTCAACCGCCGTTTCGCCGGTCCCATCGAACGTAACCAAGACCGCGAGGTCAGGCATCGGCTAAAGAGACTAATCCAACCCTTCATCCTGCGCCGCACCAAATCTCAAGTGCTGGACGAACTGCCGCCGCGCACCGAAATCGAACTTCAGGTCGAACTGAGTGAAAAGGAAGCAACTTTCTACGAAGCTTTGCGCCGCAAGCTAGTGGATGACCTCGCTAGCGTAGACAGTGATATTCAGGACAAACGCTTCCAAGTATTAGCCGCCATCACCAAACTGCGCCGCGCCTGCTGCAACCCCGAACTGGTGGCCCCCGGACTCGGGCTATCGAGCAGTAAACTGGAACTGTTCGGCGAAGTGCTGGACGAATTGCTGGAAAATCGCCACAAAGCCTTGGTGTTCAGCCAATTTGTAGACCATCTTAGCATCATCCGCGCCCATCTGGATGAAAAAGGCATTAACTATCAATACTTGGACGGCCAAACCCCGGCACCGGAACGGAAGAAACGGGTGGAAGCCTTTCAGGCCGGTCAGGGCGATGTATTCCTAATCAGCCTCAGAGCCGGGGGCGTCGGCCTTAACCTCACGGCGGCGGACTATGTCATCCATATGGACCCTTGGTGGAATCCTGCGGTGGAAGACCAGGCATCCGACCGCGCCCACCGCATCGGCCAGCAACGCCCGGTCACGGTTTACCGCCTAGTGACCAAAGGCACCATTGAAGAGCAGATTGTCTCCCTCCACCGACAAAAGCGCGACCTTGCCGATAGCTTGCTGGAAGGCGGAGAAATCAGTGGAAAGATTGGCGCCGAAGATTTGTTGCAGTTGATGCGGGGGGAATGAGGGTTGCTAGGACCGTAAAGGGCGCAATAGCGGCATCAGCCGCGTATTGCGCCGTATGTGGATGATCCGCCCATTCGGTGCAATACGCTTCGATATTTGATGGCTCCCACGCTCCGGCGTCACTACCATTAAGTTAAGATGCATTAAGCGTGAAATCAGCCCTTGACGGAACGCCAAGCCCCAGCTTGGCGGGCAGATTGCCGATGCCAAGCTGGGGCTTGGCGTTCCGATAAACGCTTAACTTAATGGCAGTGACGCTCCAGGACAGTAGGGCGGCAACCCTTTGCCGCCAATTATTTTGATCGTTCCCACGCTCCGGCGCTCATCGTTATACACAAGTGTAGAAAACCCGTCATTTCGGCAGGGATGCCGAAATGACGGCTATTCCTATTTTCCCAGACTTGTGTAATCGCCGAGCGCCGGAGCGTGGGAGCGATCAGAGCACTGGAGCGTGGTAACCAGAAAAACTTCAATCCCTCACCCAATCCTCCACCAAACGGCTGGGTTCACGGGGCGATTCCGTGCTTGGAGGGTGCGGCCTACCAGTTAATATATTGAAAATAACCCGCATCGTATCGAGCGCCAGCACCCAAGTCACGGTCAGAAACAACAGGGTCAGGCCGGCATCCAGATAATCGTTGAAGATAAGCTGCGGGGCAGAAGCAGCTTGGATAGCCGAAAGCTTGCCATCCAATAGTCTGCCGGACAAATCAGCGGCATGGGTCAAAAAGCCGACTCTTACCTCAGGGCTGAAAAGCTTTTCCAATGCTGCCGTACTGGTGATGATGAGTAGCCAAGCCAAGGGTCCGCCGGTCACCCAAAAGTAACGGGACTTGCCAGTTTTCACCAGAATGGTCGTCGCCACGCACAAGGCAATCGTCGACAGCATCTGGTTGGCGATGCCAAACAAGGGCCAAAGACTGTTAATGCCGCCCAAGGGATCAATCGTTCCCATGTAGAGAAAATAACCCCATGCAGCCACCACCAAGCCCGAACTCAACAACACCCCTGGAAACCAGCTTGTCCGTCCCAACGCCGGAACAAAATTACCCATCAAGTCTTGCAGCATGAAACGGGCAACCCGGGTGCCGGCATCCAGTGTCGTCAAAATAAACAGTGCCTCGAACATGATCGCAAAGTGATACCACAGCGACAACAAGCTTTCGCCAAATGCGCTGGCAAACAGGCTAGCCATGCCCACGGCCAAAGACGGTGCGCCGCCAGTACGGGCAAATAGAGTTTCCTCGCCCATGGCATGGGCCAATTCGCTCATCTGCCCCACCGTCACGGGAAACCCCCAGGCACTGATTTTCGCCACGGCATCCACCGCCTCTTTTCCAACGACCCCCGCCGGACTGTTGATGGCAAAAAATACCCCCGGCTCCAGCACCGTCGCCGCCACCATCGCCATGATGGCGACAAAGGACTCCATTATCATCGCCCCGTAACCGATAAAACGTGCGTCAGCCTCGTTAGTCAACAATTTGGGCGTAGTCCCCGAAGCAATCAGGGAATGGAAGCCGGAAATGGCCCCGCAAGCAATCGTTATGAACACAAAGGGAAACAGCTTGCCGCCGAAAATCGGGCCGGTTCCGTCAATAAAGCGGGTCAGCGCGGGCATTTTTATATCGGGGTGCAACAACAAAACCGCGACGGCCAAAGCGGTGATCGTGCCTAGCTTGACGAAAGTGGACAGATAATCTCTAGGTGCCAGCAACAGCCACACCGGCAACACGGCAGCGGCAAAGCCATAGGCTATGATCATCAGTGCCAGCGACGGTCCGTCAAAATCGAACCAGCCGCGCAAACTCGCATCGGCATCAATCCAACCGCCACCCGTCACCGCCAATAACAACAGGCTCACGCCGAGGGCGGTTGCCTCCAACACCCGTCCAGGGCGGATATTACGCATGTACAGCCCGACGATCACCGCAATGGGAATGGTCGCCGCCACTGTGGACGTGGCCCATGGACTATGTTTCATCGCGTTGACCACCACCAGCCCAAGCACGGCAATCAGGATTATCATGATTGCCATCACCCCCAATAAGGCCGCCGAACCGCCGATTGGACCCAGTTCATCCCGCGCCATCTGGCCCAAGGAACGCCCGTCGCGACGGATGGAAAAGAACAAAATCGTGAAATCCTGCACACAACCACCCAACACCGCGCCGAAGAGTATCCACAAAGTGCCCGGCAGATAGCCAAATTGCGCCGCCAGTGTCGGGCCTATCAACGGGCCTGGCCCGGCGATGGCTGCAAAATGATGACCAAAAACCACCCACTTGTTGGTCGGCACGAAATCCCGCCCATCGTTGAAACGCACCGCAGGCGTCGCCCGCGTAGCATCCAGCACCAACACTTTGGCAGCTAAAAAGGCACTGTAGAAGCGGTAGCCTAGGCTGTAGACGCAAACCGCCGCGATGACGAACCAGAAGCTGTTGATGGTCTCGCCCCGGTGCAAGGCAATTGCGCCAATGGCGGTGGCTCCAATCAGGGCCACGGACAGCCAGATGAGGTGAATTTTGAAGTCAGGTTTTGTTGTATGCATTGAGAAATTCTCGAAGTTGAACTCAGCGGTCATCCAGCCAGTTTTAGGTTTAATGGGCTTTCGCAACCTTAACCCTACACTCATCCTTGCAATAAATTTAATCGTTAGCTACTCTCACTTGGAGGACTCACATTTCTTGATAGGTTCGAATTTTCTTTTTTGAGGGAACGCTTTGTAGCTTGTATAAATTTCCATGCCGAGTTTATCTGTCATTTTTGTATGTACTTCGTTATTTATAACATCTGTTGACGCTCTCCTTAAATCTTCGATTACAAGCTGTGGAAAACGTCTAAATTGGATTACATTTTCTTCCATATCATCGCGAGCTTCTTGATTTTTAGTCTCAAAATCATAGGAGATTTCAAGACTGTACTTTCTAATGATATTTTTTATAAGCTGTTGTAAATGTGGGGATAATTCTTCATACGCATTTTTGTTTATCACCAGTTCAAACATTGTGTTTGGCTCTTGCCATCCTTGTTCATAATAATAATGTTCTCTGGGTTTAACTCCATCAAGATGAAGGTGATGATCATGAAAAGGACCTATCCACTCTACAGCATAATTTGGTCCACTTTCAAGATAACTTTTTATAGCATCTATCGAAACTTCATTTTGATTTACTCCAAACTTTCGAAGAACTAGTCCACCAAGATAAGGGATTCTCATACTTAATTCTTTGAAGTCGCTGGTCTTGTTTATTTCTCTTGGAAACCATCCACCCATTTGTGGACCAGAGTGACCGCATGGAAAGGGGATTAGACCTTTTTTTGCATAAAGTTCTTTCCATAGTCTATAACCTTCAGCATCTTCATCGTTTCCATCTTTATCCTTACTAGTTCCAGTCCACGCCTCCATTTCAGAACGGTCCATACCGAATGGCACTGCAGCAAAAAATGTAGCAGCAGGTATATCATTGTGCCAATAGTAAGCTGCTGAATGTAACATTTGTATCTTTTTTTCGCTTACAGCTTTTAACATATTCTTCTGGTCAATGCCCATTTTTTTTAGTTCTTCATGCTCATCAGCTGATAAAACCTTTATTTTAAGCTGTTGATTAGATGCATCTTGAATCTCTTTAGCCATTTCTATTATTCTTGTTTGCAGAATTGGAAAATCACTACCCCATGTTGTTCCTAAGGTCCAATTATACTGTGATTTACCTTTAACTGCACCTACATTATAAAAAAAGCTCATAAGTGCCATTAATAATGATACACCAAAAAGATATTTCCAAGTATTTAATAACTTGTTGGGAATCCAAGAAGGTGCGAGTTTACTGACTACAAAAATCAATAAACCAATACCAATAGATATATAGGAAACCCATGAACCCACTGTAATTATATCTGCTGCATAGCCAAGGCAGTAAGGTGCACGTTCACAAAAACTAAGAATGGACAAGAAATAGTTCTGCATGACAATTTCTCCGAATGGATATGTAACAAACTAATCATTATTTCGCTGGCGGGATGAAAAAATCTGTAAATCTTCCTAAGTAAGTTACTGACTATACCTTTCTCTGTGGCTAAGGCGAATGCGACCTAAGCCATTCCTTCAAGGCATCATCCACCCGCATTTGCCAGCCATTTCCCGTGGCGCGGAATCGTTCCACGACTTCGCGGGACAAACGGAGGGTTACGCTCTCCGTAGCCGGAGGGGATTGCGATGCCATGCCTAGCTTTTGCAATAATGAGGGTGGCAGTATTTCGGTAGCCGGACGGAAATGCGCGAAGTCATCTTCGTTAAGCTCGCGGACTTCCCCTTCCTCATCAGTTAAAGGTAAGCGGTTTGCCATATTTTCGACTCTCCCGAGAATTAGCTTTGCGGAAACTGATAACACGGATGCCTTGTGCCGTTTCCGTAAAGCACAGGATATGAAGACGACCGTCGAGATACCCTGCCGCGACATATCGAGTCTCGCCATAGTCCCGGCGGTTATCCACATCAACGGTAGCGGTATGGAAGTCAAACTCTGCCGCCCGATCAAATGAAAGTTGACGTTCGCGGATATTTTTTTCATTCTTGTTGAGGTTGTAGCTGATTTCCATCCTTTCAATAGTACTGGAAACACCAAAGTGCTTCAACTGGAGGCTTCCCAAGGATGCACACTTACTCCTCCTCCATCGCCGCTTGTGCCAAAGCCACATCGCCATGGGCCAATTCGTATTCGATTTCGGCCGGCGTACCGAAAAGCCGCGCCCTGGCTTCGTCGAATTCGCCCTCCCAACGGGCAACCACGACGGTGGCCAAGCAGTTTCCCAGCACGTTCACCGAGGTCCGGGCCATGTCCATCACTTCATCAACGGCAAAAATCACTGCCACGCCTTCCACCGGAAGCCCAAACGAATGCAGCGCGGCGAACAGGACCACCAACGAGGCGCGTGGCACCGCAGCAATGCCTTTAGAGGTAATCAACAAGGTCAACATTAAAGTGATTTGTTGGCCTAGGCCAAAATGCACCCCGCCTACCGATTCCGCCGCCTGCGCGACAAACACCGAGGCCACCGCCAAATACAAGGTGCTGCCGTCGAGATTGAAGCTATAGCCAGTCGGCAAGACAAAACCGACGATAGGCTTAGGCACGCCAAAACGCTCCATGACCTCCATGGCTTTCGGCAACGCCGACTCGCTGCTAGTCGTCACAAAGGCTAGGATGAACGGCTCTTTCACCGCTGCTATAAACTGCTTGATGGGGAGTTTAATCAAATAAGCAACCGCACCGAACACTAGGACGATAAATAACACGAGGGCCAAGTATAAAGTGCCAATCAACATCCCCAGATTGGCCAACACCCCCACCCCCATCTTGCTGATCGTCACCGCCATCGCCGCACCAACGCCGAAAGGCGCAAAATGCATCACATAACTGGTAAACCGGAACATGACCTGGGCTAAGGATTCGCAAAAAACGAGTATCGGCTTGCCTTTCTCGCCGATGGCGGAAACCGCAAAAGCGAACATCACCGAGAACACGACGATCTGCAACACATCGTTCTGCACCATCGCCTCGACGATATTGGCCGGAAACGCATGGACGATGGTTTCGGGGAGAGTCATCGGATGATGTTCGCTCACCGAAGCCAAATTTAAGGCATCGCCTTTTAATGGAACGCCGTAACCGGGTCCGATGAGGTTGACCACCGCCAACCCGATCACCAATGCCAGTGCCGTGACAACCTCGAAATAAATCAGCGCCTTGATTCCCATGCGTCCGACCTTGGAATGGTCGCCGCCACCGGCAATACCCGACACAATGCTGGCGAAAATCAACGGCGCGATGATGGATTTAACCATATTCAGGAAAATCGAACGGAGAAACTCCGTCTTGACCGCCCATTCAGGGACTAGCCAGCCAAGCAGGACCCCGACGGCAAGCCCCAAGAAAATTTGCTTGGCTAGGGACAGATGCCACCATGTTTTGGAAGTTGATACACTCATAAAGATACCTCACTTATTGCGACTTACCGCGTTTGGGTAGGTTATCGACAACGGGAACTGGTTTCACCGAACCTTTGGCTTCATATCTAGGCCATGCAAGGTCATCAATATTTTCAACTTCATTCCACGAGGCGTGGGCACCCCTGCGTTCTTTGATGTCGGCGAGGTTGGCGCGGAGGCATTCTCTAAAAGCGACAAGTTGCTGCTCTCGCTTGCCTGTATAGTTACGGACGAATATCTCATTTTTAGCCGCGATGGTATTGAGTCCAATAACCCCTAATTTTTGGTAGGTCAATTTGCTTGCAAAGTAGGGTTGTCCAAGGGCTTGGGCATCAGCCGGGTCAACATTAGCCAAGGTAAAGGAATTCCGGTCTAAAGTTGAAACCCAGGAAAGCGGCTTTGCACCCATGGCAATTAAAGCAAAGACATTGCCATCTCTGACGGCGGCGAGAGCCTCTTCTTTGTTCTCAAATTCCACGATATCAAGCCCCAGCTTGAGCCTTTCGTCAACCATGCGGGCCGAAATAACCCCGCTCGCCCAAGCCGCAACCTTACGCCCCTTGAGATCGCGTAGGGTTTTTATAATGGTTCTTTCATCTTGGGTTTTACCTATGCCCAAATTTCCAGTTTTACCTTTGGTCACCACCAAACCGTTAGACGCCACGATGATATGCATCGCTTGCCAGTTAAGGGAGACAAGCGACAGCAGTTTTCCCACACCCGGATCGCTGCGTTTCATGAACTCAGCGACATCAATGGGGACTAAGCCAGCATCGACTTCGTTGTTGACCAGTAGCAAGGTATTGTCATAACCCCCGGTAGTTTTTTGATACTCGCATATCATCGGGCAGCTTGCAATGATATCTTTAGCCACCTTGGAGTAACTTGTATCCGGGGTGCCCGTGGCGAGGAGTATCTGGTCTTCAGTGCAGGCTTGCCCCGCTGCCGTATCTTGGGCATCGGCCATGCCAGACAGTGCTATTACAGAGTAAAATATAGCAAAATAAATGGCTTTCATGTGCTTATCCTCTTAACTATCTACTTGTTGAAAAATAGCTTATGCCCGATGTTTTTGACTTCAGGTTCAGGTGGTTCTTGATTGGCAAGGTACTCCAAGAAAAGCACTGCCAAAACAATCAGTGTGCCAATCATTCCGAAAAGTCGCAGTCTGTTCCAAAACATAGTCTTATAACCTTTGGTTGTGGAGTTTTAATTACCATCGTTTTCTGCCATTCGTTCATCGTCAGCCAATTCAAATGGTTTATTCTTTTGTTCATGACTTTCTTCGAATTCAAGCGATGTGAATGCCTCGTCAAATGCAGCCTCAACCGATCTAAAGGCTTCATCAGTCAATATGTCTTGCTGCAAACTCTCCTTGCCGGTCTTACTCATGCTCCGCAGAATTTCCTGGCCTGCTTGTGCAAAGCCATGCTCAAATATTTTCTGCTCGACGGCTGACTTGAATTCATCCAAGGTCTTTTCAGCCTGCATCAGCTTGCCTTTTTGCTTTTGGTAATAGGTTTTCATCGCATCAAGGGATTTCCTCATTTCGCTTAGGTCGTGGCCGGGATACGACTTGGCTCGATCATCAATCACTCGTTCAAGGCTTTTAATCTTTGATGCAATTTTGAGTAATGCACTTTTCAACTGGTTTAACTGTTCATTTCTGCGTATCAATTGATTTTGCATTTGTTCAATAGGGTTTTTGCCTGCTTCCGCTTTGCGTATTCGTAAGATTTCGTTTTCCAGCTTCTGGCCGAGGTAAGGCAACAGGGTGGATAGCCCTATGCCAAGTCCTCCGATGATTGCGATACCGGCAAGTCCAAGGCTTGTCAAAAACGCATACCATATAGCCGGCAAAACGATGGCAAGCCCGACAATGCCTATTACAATACTGGCAAGGCGAGTTTTGTTTGCAATCACACCAGATTCATATAATTTAATCAAAGGCGTTTTTTTGTTATTATTATCGTTCTCCATACATCACCTATTTTTCTATACATCTGAACGTTTTATATACTTGTTGCCAGTATCGCCAATCTCCGTCACTTTTGCACGGGGGCGACGGTGAATGGCAGAAAATCCCCGGTGAAATGCAGTTTTTGCCGGGTCAGTGCAGCGTGGACAAGTCTAGTTTTTTTGACTCAGACTAATATATCCTTTCTCCGCGTCCATATTGATCTTGAAGCGACTCAGAAAACTGAGGCCAAGTAAACCGTCTACCCCTCCAAGATTCTTGGTCACTATAGTTTGGATATGCCTAGCCTCGACACCCTGCACCGCGACTTGATCGACATATCCGAAGTGTCCATCAGCCATCCCATTGGCAGTTTGTGACAAGCAAGCAGGCCATTCCTGATAGTGAATGCCTATTTTTTCGGCAAAAGCTGATGATAATACAACTACGGTAGCACCGGTATCGATCATAAACCGTCCAGCATGGACCCCATTAATTAAAGCCTGCGATATGATAGGGTGACCATCCTGACTGATTTTTATTTTTGCCTTACCACTGCCATGCATAGTTGAGCATCTTGGATCACTATACAATTTATTAAGTAACCGGTTAGCATTCTCGGATTGATCTGGATGATAATAGGAATATTGCTCTAGGGGCGAAACCCCTGAGCAAGGTTCTCCGAGGCGCTGATAAAGACTAGCAAGATGAAAGGGGGTTTGAGTTGCACGGGGCATCAATGCCAAGGATTGCTCGTAGTCGTTCACGGCTAGACGTAAGTCTCCCTTCTCTTCCAAGGTACCTCCTCGCATCCAACGCAGTTCAGCATTATCTGGATACACATCAATGAGTATATTTGCGGATTCAAGGGCGATTTTCCACTCCGATAACCGCCTCGCAGCAGCATTACGATAACGATGTAACTGGTCGTAATAACCACACTTTTCAAAAAATTCATCACTCATAATCAGGCATGATTTTGACTTATCATTTATTATAAACTCATTACATTGCTTTAATACTTTGACTCGATCACATTCATATTTAAACCAACCATACTTTGGGATCAGTTCAAAATAAATATATGCACCCATGACGGCAACCAGCACCATCAATACTGCGGCTTTAATTCTATTTGAAAAAAGATTACATTCAACACAAATCAACCTATTTGTCCCATAGGGAACACAGATATCACAGATAAACCGGTTGCATTTTCGGCACTTGCCAATAACCTGTCTTAAAGGGTGTTTTGGGCATTTTTTTTCGGTGACAATAGGCATTGAAATTATCCGTAGTTACAGCGTTTTTAATATATCGAATAATTGCTTGTAGAGTTATATTATTTTTCAAAGCAATTCACACAATTGGTAGTTTGATTGAGTGTCCTTTATTATTTTCTTTGTTAAGAAAAAACGGCCTTGGTTATCATTCAGCCCGATTGGGTGAGTCCGTAGCCCGGATGGAGCCGCTTGCGGCGTAATCCGGGTTTTGTGGTCGGCATCCTCCCGGATTGCGCCGCAAGCGGCTCCATCCGGGCTACGACACTACGGTTTTGATTTAGTATTGCGCCAGAGGAAACCGCTTTACCAGTTCTTTAGCATCCCCGCGATTGGTTACACTTAATCCTCGTAAGCGGGGATCGAAAAACCTGTAATCGACTTGTGTATTTTCCCATTCGCCAATTTTCTTAAATTCCCATGAGTAGTGGAGAGTAAGGCCACCAGTCTGTTCGCTCCAATACGAAACCAGATACGCTGCGCCCTTGTCTGTTATGTAGGCCACCTTCGCCTGACTTTTTAGCGCGATCTGCATAGCGATCTTCATGTACCAGTCATTGGTGATATCTGGCGGAACACCAGTTGGATTTGCGGTTCGGATAAAGGTCTCTGCAGCATAGACGGGAAACTTGTTTGCACTGAATTCCAAACACAAACCAGTCGTACCGCTATAAATGAATCGTTTGGATGAATTTGGGTTAGCGACCGTAACAATAGCATTATTTCTAGGAATATCACTTACGGCATATCGCATATTGTCAGTATTGTCCTGTAAGAATGGTAAACATTTCTGTTTCTCTCTTGCCAAATTTTCCTTGGTCAAAACCACGGTATCAAATTTTTGTTTGATTCGGATTTGATCGAGTGGCACATAATCTCGGGTCGTGGCGGGGTATTGTAACCGTTCACTCCCTTCTGGGGGCGTGGGCATCTTGCCCGCAGAAATGGCGGCCAAGTTGGCCGCGTTCCCAGGAAAAGGCAGGGGGGAATGAACAGTTACTGTGTATTTGTTCTTCTGTGGATCGTCGGGGGGGTCGGTAACATTGACATGAACGTTTGGAACACGGAGTACCATCACGAAGGTCATCGCAGAGCCTAATACCACCATTAACCCAAAATATATCGCTGCGAAGCCTAAGCGTGTGCCAGTGGAAACCTGATAATAAGATTTATCCGGTGAACGCCATATTTTCCAAGCTTGGATAATACCTAAAATCAGCAACAGAATGATGATTGGATTATAAAAAACAAGTGCGGCAAACGCCATCAGCGGAATGCCAATCAGCCACATTAACGGTGAAATGGCCCCGACTATTCTCCCGCCGTCCAAGGGGTGGACCGGAATCAAATTCAACAAGTTAAGCAAGCAACCGCTATAGGCCAGTGCCACTAACAAATTATTGTTGAACATCAGACCGGCTACAAGGCAGGCTAAGGCACCCAAGCTACCCAGTACCGGGCCACCCGCCGCCATGATCGCCTCACTACGCGCATCAGTGGGTTGCTGTTTCATAGTGATGAACGCACCAACAAAAGGAATGAACAGCGGCATTGAGACCGGTATGCCAATCAGCTTGGCTGCCAACACATGACCACATTCATGCAAGGCTATCAGTAGCACGAAGCCAAAAGCATACCACCAGCCCATCTGCTGGGTGTATAGGGCAATCATCAAGAACATTGATGCGAAGGTGCCAAAAAATTTTGCAAATTTGAAGGCGACCAGCAAGAATTTGAATTTGTAAAATATGCCACCTATCAATGCCAAGACCCCCCAACCGCTTTTTTTGGCCTGTTTCGTGGTCTCTACAGATGGAGCGTTTTGAATGTTTGCAGTTTTTTCGTCTAGCTGTAATTCGGCTTCGGCAGGTGTAATGACAGAATGATTGGTAGACATGATATTTCCCATTCAATTTTGAGTAATTAGAAAATTAACGGCCTTGGTCATCGTTCAGCCCGCTTGGGTGAGTCCGTAGCCCGGATGGAGCCGCTTGCGGCGTAATCCGGGTTTTGTGGTCGGCGTCCTCCCGGATTGCGCCGCAAGCGGCTCCATCCGGGCTACGACACTACGGCGGATTATCGCTTCGCTCCGAATCCGACTTATGAGTTTATACAAGCAATTTGCGGCAACCGAATCCGATCAAGCCAGCCAATGCTGAACCGACCATCCAGATGGCGGCGGGAACGGGGGTGGTGGCGATTGGGACACTACCCATACTGCCACCCGTACTAGGGGGGATATACGTAGTGCAAGAGGAATTACTTGTGCAGTTGATTACGGTTTCAAAATAGGATGTGTTGGACCCGCCGTTATAATATCCATCACTAGAATCAGATATCCAAGATGACGATGCTTTGATGCCTGGGATTTGGCCCATATACGAACCCCATATACCACTCCCATTTTGAGCTTCTATCGTGGCTTGGACAAAAGTGCCGAGAGAGCCTGTTGTGGTGCCGTAGTATGCGCCTAAGGTTCCAGTCGTTGACACGCCCCAATTAGGGTTGCCAGTAGAGATTGATTGCGTACCGTTTGCAAATTGGTAACCAGTATCCGACAATGAAAAATCACCCAAAAAAGCACCAGGGCCACCTGTGTTAATAGCTTGGATTATCAAATACTCCGATTGACCTGATATCGTGGCACTGTTGTTGGTGACTGTGGTACCCCATCCCGGGTAGACACTGTATGGCCACGTGATCTGCTCCTGAACGATTGTTGCCCCTACCAGACTGTTGGCATTGGGGCTTAAATATTCAATGAATTCATTGTCCACATTGACGCTGCTTGTAAGCGTTGTCGCTTCCGCTTGGCCTATGCTAAATACGGCCAATGACGTTATAGTCATGAGCGTTTTTTCAAGTGTCTTCATTGTGATTCTCCTGTACTGTTGCGTTAGATTCTGGGTTTAAAGTGAAGTCCGGTTGATGTTGGCGTTCGGTTTAGAGCAATTTTATGAAAAGCCAAACGAGGCAATCATGCCTAACCGGCGAAGCGCGATGGGGTTTGCAACCCCATCGCTTACGTTTTGTGTGTGCAACTATTCCTGCAAAATTACAAAACGTTACGGACGGGATTACAAATCCCGGCCGGCTGCGGTATTCTGCCCGGTCATGACTCCGTCCGAGTGCGCCGTAACCCGACATATCCGGCCGCCACGTGTTGGGTTACGGAGCAAAAAAACGCGCCTAACCCAACAACTAGTCAACATCATCCCCGAAAATCCCAAGCTTAGGCTGCGGCGGCGGCGAAACGCGGGAAACCGCCGGTGAAATGCGGCTTTCGCCCGTCCAAATGCAGCGTGGACCGCCCTTGGCTTTGTTAAAATCCCCTATCGCAATTAAACTCATCGTGTTCATTCCATGGAATCGCAAAACCTTGTCCAAGTGTTTCAATTTTTTCTGGATTTCACCATCTTATTGGTGCCGCGCCTGTGTGTGGTGGTGGTGGCGGCATTTGCTTGCATCCGCCTGCCATGGGTTCGTCGTGCCGTGCGGGACTTGGAGGCTTCATGGAAACCCCGCCTGATGCTGGCGCTTGCCTTTGGCGGCCTAGGCATCCTCGCCACGCATAGCGGTATTCTGGTCAATGTGGATAAAGCGGTGGGGATCATAGAGTGGCCGGTCAATGCCCGTTTGAACGACCACCAAGCCGTGGTCAGTTTCCGCGACACACTTGTCATGGCAGGCGGCTTGATCGGCGGGCCATGGGTGGGCTTCGGCGCAGGTTTGATTGCCGGGGCTGAACGCTATTGGTTGGGAGGGTTTGTTAACGGGGCTAGTGGCTTGTCTACATTATGCTTGGGCGTGTTAGCCGGTTGGGCGCGATATCGACGCCCACATGGGGCAACGACACCTAAGGGTGCTTTCATCGTAGCCCTATTCGGCACGGTTGTGCACCGCTTGTTTCTTATCTATTTTGCGACTCCCACCCCTTTGGCAACCCTGTTGAGCCTGGACATCGCCCTACCGGTGGCGGTGGTGAATTGCCTAGGTTGCGTATCGTTTATTTGGGTGATCCGGGATTTGGACCGGGACAAGCTTGAGTCTGAGTTGCGCGAGGCGCAGTGCCGGGAGCAGGAAGCCCACTTACTCAAGCAACAGGCTGAGTTATGCGTCTTGCGGGCGCAGGTCGAGCCGCATTTCCTCAACAACACCTTGAACGCGATCCGCTCGCTGATACGCATTGACCCAGACCGGGCGCGGGAGTACGTAGTCAAGCTGGCGGACTTTTTTGAAACCACCCGGCGTTTTGCCGGAGCCAATGCCATTCCCTTGCATGAGGAAATGGAGCAACTCGGGCGTTATCTGGATTTCCAGCAATTGCGCTTTGGCGAGAGATTCGTTTACCTACCCGCCGATATCCCCGATGAGCTGCTAGACTGTTGCCTGCCTCCCCACTGTCTGCTAACCCTTGCCGAAAACGCCTTAGCCCATGGCATGAAGGATTGCGCCAGCGGATTTGTCATCAGGGTGGATGCCGAGGATATCGGCAATGGCTTGAGGCTACGGGTGTCCGACAATGGCTGTGGCATTGCACCGGAACGCTTGGCGAAGCTGGGCAAAGAGCCTGTGGATTCTCCCTTCAGTAACGGCGTCGCTTTGCACCAGTTGGCCAATAGTTTGAACTTGGCTTTCCCAACGGAAGCCAGTTTGACGCTTGCCAGCGAACTTGGCAGCGGCACCGAAGTCGTCTTGACCCTGCCCAAAATTAGGAGCGACGAGCGATGATGAATAAACAGCGCGTGGTTTTGATTGAAGACGAATACTTGGCCCGGGACGAATTGAAAGACATATTGCGGCGCAAGCACAAAGACGTGGAAATCGTCGGCGAGGCTGAAACGACGCAAGCGGGATGGGATTTGATCGAAAAGGGCGATGTCGATGGCGTTTTCCTCGACATCAATATTCAGACAGAAAGCCAACGCGCCGGGATGGATTTGGCCCATGCCATCCAATCCTTGACCCAACCGCCTTGGATCGTCTTCACCACGGCTTACCAGGAATTTGCAGTGGAAGCCTTCGATGCCGATCCCGTCTTTTATCTGCTCAAGCCCTTGGACGATGCAAAAGTGGCTAAAGCCATGGACCGGGTGCGCAAACGCTGCCCTCCAAAGAAAATTGCCATCAAGCACCAAGTGACAGACCGCTTTGGCGAAAGGCGGTTAGCTGTCGAATTTGTCGATCCACGGGCAGAAATCCTCTATGTTTGCACCATTCCTAGCAGTGAGGCTCTAAAGGTGCATCTGCTTGGCTGCCGCGATTTGCGCGTCGCCGGTCCTCTTAGAGATTGGCAAGACCTGCTTGAACCCTATTGCTTTGAGAAAATCCGCCGCGACTGCTTGGTCAATCTGGCATTTCGCGGTGGTTTGCAACCCCACCCGTTCCGGGACGATGCCGTCCAACTGACACTCAAAGGAAGCTGCCCTGATCGCTTGACCGTAAGCAGAGTCAACCGCAAGGGGGGCTAATTTACCCTAAATCAAGATGCCGGGCTAGTGGAAGCCCCGGCCATCTTATTATGATTTTGGTGATTACTCCCGTTGCACTCGAATATTAGATAATAGTGTAGATCGGGTTAGGCGCACATATGAACATTCTGCCCGGTCATGACTTAGCCTGAGTACGCATTTTAGGCCGGGAGATACGACTTGGAGGGTCGGCATCACTGCCATTACAGCGTTTTTAATATCGAATAGTTACTTGTAGGGTTATACCATTTTGCAAAGCACAGACACACAGGATAGTTTGAATGAGTGTCCTTTATTATTTTCCTTTGTTAAGAAAAAACGCTGTACATGAATGCAAATCGGGACTCCTAGCGGTGAAAAAAAT
>Ga0209083_1000351_pt1 | contig 70804 bp, 49 predicted proteins | sample AM7aDNAmetaG_FD_184132 | JGI IMG/M metagenome (GOLD analysis project Ga0209083, IMG submission 184132) | Freshwater microbial communities from Finland to study Microbial Dark Matter (Phase II) - AM7a DNA metaG (SPAdes) (version 3) | ecosystem: Environmental > Aquatic > Freshwater > Lake ... | reverse complement strand
TGGAGACGGAGACGATGCAGCGGATATGCGCACCCAGCATGCCGCGCTTGCCGACGGTGTTGACCACTTCGCGGAGAATCTCGGCTTCGGTGAGCTGTTCCGCCGCACCTTGACCGTGGACGCGGGCGTAATCCCGTTTGAACCGGGTAATCTCCGGAGCGAAGACGCGTTTGAAGTCGTCATTGACCATGCCGGAGTTTTCGAGGGCGTCGCTGTCGATCAGGATGGTACGGGGTTTGTCGTGGGCACGGAAGGTGGTCGGGTCGAAATTGGTAAACAGGTCGAGGATGCCGGGGACAGTTTCTGCGGGTTCGGTTGCGGTGGCCGGTGTTTTCTCATAGCCGGCGATATACTTAAACACTTCCTTGGAGACGGAGGTGTTGTTGCAGACGAGAATAAAAACCGGTGGGGTGTCGGCCAGTTCAAGCTGGGCGGCGCCGCGGGCGCTGATGGAGTGGGCGCGGTTTTTGTATTCTTGTTCGTAATGTTCGTAAAACTTCATGAGCGCTAACCTGAGCTTTTGGGGCAAAAGGGGCGGCTCTTCTTTCAGTTCCTCGCCTTTCTCCTTGGCACGGGCGCGCTGCTGACGTTGGCCGGCTTTGGGGAGATCGGTCTTGATATGCTCGTACAGGTTGCGCAAGACCGGCATGTCGAGTTCCTGCGTGTCGTCCCAAGTCGGCAAGAACGGTATCTTCACCAGACCGGATTCGATGGCCTCAATCAGTCCGAAGTCGGAGACGACCCAAGGGAAAAGGCTGTAGGGCTCGTAGCCGGAGCCGGTGAGGTAGTACGGGGTGGCACTGAGATCGTAAACGCTGCGAACCTTGAAACGTGTTCCGATTTGCGCCAGACCGCTGAACCAGACGGCGGCGCGTTTGTTTTCCTCGCCGGCATCTTCACCTTCCGCTTTGCGGGCGTCTTCGCGCGGCAGGTAGCAGTGGTGGGCTTCGTCATTAATGATGAGCAACCGGGTACCGCGAAAGCTGCCGAGCAAGCGGGAGATGGTTTGGCCGGAATCTTCGCGGGCCTCCTGTTTCTCGCCATCGGCACCAATCTTGCCATCGAATGGGGAACGTTTGTTTCCTTGGAGCGTCTTGGGCTCAAACGCGTGGTAGTTCGTGATGACCAGCTTGCTATTGAGTTGCGTGAGCTCCTGCCGCCAGCCCGGTGGGATGAGGTAGCGGACGTGATAGTAGTCCGTCGGCATCTCGGTATTGCGGACATCGACGCGCAAGACACCGAGCCGGTCACGAATGGTAATGCCGGGGGTCACGATCAAGAAGTTGTCCGCGTAGCGCGTATCATTGCGATACTCGGCCCGGTTGAAGTAGTGGTACGCGATCAAGCCGGCCATGACCACGGTCTTGCCGGTGCCGGTCGCCATTTTGAATCCGATCCGCGGCAGGCCGGCGGATTCCTGCTGGGCGGTTGCGAGGACGCGCAGGATATGTTGGCCGGGGTTGGACTTTTCGGCGACTTCATTCAACCAGATGGCGGTTTCCATCGCTTCCCGCTGGGCGAAGAAGAGCCGTTGCGTTTGATCGCGATTCGGATTCGCAAACCAAAAGGCGAGGAGTTCGCGGGTGATGCGTGTTGTTTGTGGGTAATTGGCGGTGCGCCATTGGTCGATCTCATGGCGGAGCAAGTTGACGATGTGTGTGCCGAATGCTGGGCCGGCAACATCGTTGATCTCCACCAACTCCTGTTGCGCTGATTGGCGGACCGGGACGCTTTGAACAATCGGAACGAAGACGCGGCGGTCGGCGATCGGTTGTGAATAATCCAATTCGCCGGATAAGTTTGTGGAATAGTGCCGAGTCGGCTTCTCGTAAGGGTTATTGAGAATTGGATTCTGGTCAGCCATCGACGCGCACTATGCCAATGTGCGACGGTAAGGGCAAGCTTCCGGTAACCTGTTGCTTCGGGGGGTACGTGAATTCACTCGGTCAAAGCCGACGGACCGCGCAGTGCCGATCATGCAGTATTGTTTAGGGTCGGACCGCAATTGTCTGACCCCACGGGATAATCTGCGCGGATATGCTATTGCATACCTCCCTGCGAATCATCGGAATCTCGGCACGCAATAGCGTGTCCTACTCCCACCGCCGGGTTTCACGCTCGACTTGCGGCCGGCGTTTCCTATCATTGCACGATGGCCACTCATGCCACACAACCCCACTGAATCCAAATCGCCCTGCGGGAGATCAATCAACTGTTCCATATGACCACCGGCGCGACTGCCTCAGTTTTCGAGATCCCCCGCTTGGACGAAGTCGTCATTGGTGACGACGCCGTTGAACGCCGTTTTCACGTTTCTGTTTGGGAGCTATTTTGCCGACTGGGACCGGCCGAATAATTTGATGCGGGCGGCGCTCGCCAGCGATGGCGGCGCGTTGACGTGCGGCTGGGCCGGGCGGCCGCATTGGTTTGTGCATCCGATGGGCATGGGCGCGACCATTGGCGATTGTCTCCGGCTGACTCAGAATAACCCGCCGCGCGGCTGTCAGCCCGTCGGCAGTTTTCCGCGCGGCGTCCACATCGCATTGCTTGGTGATCCGACCTTGCGCATGCATCGGGTCCGGCCGCCGACGCATCTGAAGGCGCGAACCACAGCGCGCGGGATGCGGCTGAGTTGGCAGGCGTCGCCGCAAGCCGGCGTGCTGTACCACGTATACCGCGCGGCGACGGAGTTGGGGCCGTACGCGCGGTTGACCGAATCGCCGATCAAGGCCCGTGCGTTCACCGATCCGCAAGGCACAGTCTGCCACGACTACATGGTCCGCGCCATCGCGCTTCAGTTGACACCGACCGGCAGTTATTACAACGCCAGCCAAGCGGCTTTCTCCAACCAAACCAAAAGGATGTAGTAGTCCATTTTAGTGGGACAGGCGTCCCGCCTGTCAGTTTTTTGAATAGACAGGCGGGACGCCTATCCTACTACCGGTTCGAACAGCGCGGTCGGGACAGCTTGTGCTATCGAGGAATGACGATTCGGGAACCAACCCTGTCCCGTGAGAGAACCGATGTTAATCTCTGTACGGATCGACGATGTCGCGGCCTGCCATTGCCACGCCCAGTGGGCGCAGCGTGTGCAAGATGCGGATCGTTCCGGTATGCGCGGCCAGCACTTCGGTGAGGCGGCGGTACGCCTGGGGCGCTTCGTCAAGGTCGGCGCCACGGAGTACCACGCCCTTGGTCTTGAGCCATTGCATCATCTCGTCGTGGCGCACCAAGCCCGGCTTGCGGATGCGTTTGCCGCCGACATTCTCAAATTTACCCTTGGCCGCCGTGCGCGACATGATCCGGCCCGCTCCATGCACCGTCGAGTACAGCGCCGCGCGCGCGACCGGTGAGTCGACGCCTTCGATGATCACGGCATCGTCGCCGCGTACTTTCGTCGCGGCAGTTTCTGGACACGGGCAGGGTGGGGCGGTAGGATGCGCGGACTGATGAGGTTAAGCTCATGAATTACGATATTCCCAGGAACTGGAGCAGGCTGGGTCTTGTGTTGGCGCGCGACGAGTCCGCCGGGATCGCGAGCGTTGCCGGTGACCCGTGCATTGTATGGGATGACGATGTGCCCGGGTGGCGAATGGTTCTGTTTTTTAGTCCACCGGGACATGCCCACGCTATTTGCCGGACCAAGAATGAGATCGGCCCCGGTCACTGGGAAATAATTGGGCCATTGCAGTTCACAAATCCAGGGGACTTGGCTGGGAACTCGACGCATAAGCCGTTTGTCATCATGGATGCGAATCGGCCAAACGTTGCGGCGCGGATTCAGGGCCGGTACTGGCTGGTAACCGTCAGTCAACGGGGCGCACAAAAGGTCATCCAACGCGCGCACGCCGAACGTCTCGGGGGTCCGTGGACCATTGAGCGAGGCGTGCTCATCGACACTGGGACCGGATCAGATTTTGACGCGAAACATGCCGATGCCGTTTCCGCTTTCTATTTTCCGGAGCGTGATGAGATTCTCTATTTCTACATGGGTTATCCGGTTGCGCCCCAAGATCGACGGATTAGTCGCCATGGTTCTGCCCAGGCGATCGCTGTGCAGCGGGGTGGGGAACCTTCGGTTCGAAAACTCGGCAATGTCTTGGCTCCGGCTCAACTGAAAGGACATTGGGCATCTGGATGGGTGGGTGGACTGCAACTCTTGCCAGGGAAAAAACACCGCTGGATTGCCGTCCTGAACGCTTCGCCAACCGCACCGAATCCGCAGGATCCCGCCATTCACGGAGAAGAACCGCCGCCGAGTTTGGGCGGGTTCGCCTATTGTGAGGAAGAGTGGCCGGTGAAAGGCTGGAAATGGTGTCCCGAACCGATCGAATGGATCGCGGACATTCCCGCGGAGGCGCGGCGGAATGGGGAGGGTGTGAACCTTTGGCGACAGCATATTCTCTGTTTACCGAGCGGAGAAATGGCCTTGTTCTACAACAGCGGTTCGTACGGGAAAGAGCAAATGTATGTGAAGCTTTCAGAAAAATGCCTGCCGCATTCTCCCGCGGATCCACAATCCGCTGCGAAATAGTTTGCGTTGGCTTTTCCGGACCTGTTTGATGGGAACAGGAAAGGACTGGGGCGGAACCCGGAGGGGAGCACTCTTTAAAATATGAAAATTGATGTTCCAAATTTAGCGAGGTTTGCGACGGCTGACGTCAATGTCGTGCGGCAAGCATTTGCGGTTGCGACACCCTGCCGCATGGGGCAGGCCTGGTTGCAGGAACCGGAGACAAGCTTTGCACCGGCGACTGTTTGGACCGGCTGGCGTGGCGAGTCGGTGCTCGTCTTTGCGGAGTTGGTCGACCGCGATATTTACAACACGGCAACGGAATTGAATCAACGGGCTTTTCTCATGGGCGATGTGTTGGAGATCTTCTTGCGGGCCGAAGGCTGCGAGAGCTACGTCGAATTTCATGTCACACCTGACAACCAACAGTTCCAACTCCGGATCCCCGCAGCGGATCAACAACACGACGGTCAGCTCATTCCTGGTCCAGCTTTCACGAGTACGGCCTGGGTGGATCAGCGCGCCGGGCGGTGGTGGGTCTATGCGGAGATTCCCGTGGCCAGCGTCTGTGATCGCGCGGCGCGACCGCTGTGCGGACAGCAATGGTTATTCTCGTATAGCCGCTATGATTATACGCGGCCGGAGCCCAAGCCGGTCATTTCATCCACATCGCCACATCGAGTGCCGAGTTTTCACCGGCAAGCCGAATGGGGAACCCTGCGGTTTCAACACTAGCCGCGTGCGCGATTAATTCGAAAAGTATTTTGTTTTATGAATAGCGAACACCCGCTGCTGATGACCGGTCAGACCCGCGCCGCCTTGCAAGCCAAACTGCACCAGCCGGCCGAACCATTGCGTTCGTATTGGCAGCACTTGCAGTTGCTCGCCCGGCAGAATCCCTTCTGGTTCTCCTCGTACAACGTTCTCGCATTCGTCGTTACCGGTGCGGACGTGCATCGGCAGCACGCGCGGGATTTGTTTCTGCGATTTTCCCGCGCCAAGGATGCCGGGCTGCTGACCAATGAAGTGCAGTTCCACACGCACACCGCCGCGGCACCGCTGGGGCGATTGATGGCGTTGTACGACTGGGTTGCCGACACCGACCTGCTGACGGCGGCGGAGGATGCCGCTTTTCGGGCGGCGGCGCTCGACTTCGCGGCCCAGGTGCCGATGCCGCAATTACAGGGGCGCGCCCGGATGTTTGACAACCAAATATTCTCCAACGCATTTGGCGCGGCGATTGCCGGCCATGTGCTCGGTGTGCGGCGGGGGGACAGCGCCCAGGGGCGGCGGATTCATGCCGTAGGCATGGAATGGTTGCTTGACCAGTTTGGCCGCTTGCCGCACGGATGTTACTCGGGTGAGGGCAGCACCTACCATATGCTGGTTGTGCTGCCGCTCTTGACCCTGGCGGGCGCATTCGTTGAAGAGGTAACCGGTCTGCCGCTCTATCAACGCGGACTGGCACCGGCCTTCAGCCCCTTGCGCGACTGGCTGATTTTGGGGCGTGATCTGGTGGGGCCGGCGGGCTTGTTGCCCGGTTGGGATGCCTATGGTGTTTTCCATAGCGCGGTCCGGTCGCCGCTCGCCTATCTGGCCCGGCGCGATCAGGATGCGGATGCGCTGGCTCTCATTCGCGACGCCCAGATGTGGTACCCGGCCGCGCACATCGCCTGGGAATTCGATGATCGCTTGTGGACATTGGTCTGGTGGCCCGAACAGTTGGCCATCGCGCCGGCTTGTCCTTTCCATCCTTGGATGAATCCAGCCTCCGCCGGTGCGCTCCAAGATGCCCGGACACAGACGCGGCTGTTTCAGTACTGGGATCAATGCGGCGGCGGTCCCTTTAATGGGCGGGCAAACGTCAATCCCAATGCCATTGACCTGCAATCGGGCGGGCTACCGGTGTTGCTCGACGGTGCGCCGTCCCTGCCGGTGGAACTGCTCAATTTGGATGAGACGGCGGCATTGGATTATTTACCTAAAGGAGTCATGCAGGGCTTTCGCAACATGGTTGGGTTACCGGACACCGCGGAAGGAATATCGCGGGCTTTGCGTTATGCCATCAGTGGCAGCATTGGCGATAGCAACTCGCTGGTCGTGGATGGCGAGAACTGGTACGTCCCCCTCCAGCCGGTGGCCGGCAAGGGATTGGCACTTCATGAAGCCGGTAGTTTGCAGGTGATTGAAAGTGATGCTGTCGATTACTACCGCGACCGGTACGATGTCACCCGAGCGACGCGCATTTCGGCGCTCGTGGATGGCCGGATCGTACTCTGTCTGGACGATTGGATTGCGGGGACTCCGCATTGTCTCACGTGGCAGGCATTTACCTGGCCGGGGGCAATCCAGACGGGCACCGGCGTGCAGGCGGAGATTGGTCGCCAATTGCAGCTTGATCTTGTTGCCGGCTCGGTGGGAACTTGGAAACTGACTCCCGTCCCGGGTTTTCCGAAGACCCCGTGCAACGGTTCCACGCGCCTGGAGTTTCAACTTTCCGAACCCGTCTCCGCCGCCCGACTGCTCATCGGCATGGTGATTCAGGATCAACTCGATGCCGGTGCGGATGTGTCGCGCGGCTGGAATCTGCAGGCAGACGGGAAAAAGTTCGCCGCTGTGGATTTAACGACGTTCTACCTGACCGATTCATTTCCCTCCCAGTGTGCTGACGTTCCGGCGTCGGGTTCAGTTCTCCGCCGGTCCGTCTTTGTTTCTGCGCGTGCCCACTGCCACACCGGCGTTGCGGGTACAGGTCAATGGCCGGGATGTCCCACCTGTCGACACGCAGACTTCTCTCGAAATCCAAGGCAGCACCAGTGATTTCGCCTACCTGTTCGAAATCGGGCCGGCCTGTCAGTCCGGAGATAACGAGCTGACATTGATTCTGAATACATTTCACGGCGAATCATTGCGCGGACCCATCACATTGCACCGGCTTGCAGCGACGGCACCAGTGGCTTTGACCGCCGCCGGTGTGAATCAGTGGACGGTCGGTGTTGGCTCGAAGAACCAGCAGATCCTGCTGGCCAATGACGGCCTGGTTGACTGGCAAGCCGGCCAGACCGATGCGCGGCATGCGCTCTACTCCGCGAGTGGTGAACTCGCCTTGGCGGGAGTTTGTCGCGCCGATTTTCCCAAGCTGGGCGTGCAGGTGAAATCAAACCTGCCGGTGGATGTTTCCATTACCGGAACCATCATTCGCTTCGGTCTGCTTCCGGCCAATGCCCAGATCAATGTCCATCTGCCCGGCGGACGCATCGTGGTGAGTTCACGGTCCGTCTTGCAGGCAACCTGTTCGGCCCCCGGAATGACTCTGACGTTTCGTCAGGACGAAGCCCGGGCCGGCTTCCTCAATGGCCAGGCCATGGGACGCCGGGGTGGACCGGGGGATCGGCTGGTGGAGTGGTGCGTGCCGCCGGCCACTGTTGCGGGCGATCGGCAGATTCGCACGGCGGATGATGTGTACCGGCTGGCTGATAGTTTTCCGGTGGATTTGGCCGCCCGGTTGGAAGTCTGTCTGCAATCCGGCGATTGGCGCCTCCAGATGGCGGCGGCGGAAGTCGCCGGCCAGTTCGACTTGCAGGGTGCCGTTCCGGTTTTGGTGCAATTGCTCGAAGAGGAAGCGGCTCAGCCGGCCCATCCGCCGTTAACCCGGAGTTGGAGCGAGTCCAAAATGAATATCGCGCTTGAAGCCGATGCCGACAAATCGATGGATCCAACCATTGATCCCGTGGCGGGCACGAAACGGTATCGGCTCACGCAAGCGTTGGTCACGGCGTTGGGACGGCTGGGCGACCGGCGGGCTGTGGCAACACTGGAACGGATCATGACTCGCGGCACCGACTTTTTCCCCGCTCTGGCGCAGGTGCCGGTCGCGTTGGCGCGTCTCGGCAGCTCCAGCAGTATCGCGGTGTTGCAACGCCATTGGGACTACGGCGAGATCAACGTCCGCGTTCATGTCCGCTTGGCGCTGGCTTTTCTCAACGGCGAGATCAGTCGCACCGAATTTGAAAGTCGGGTGAATCCAGCGTGACACCCCGCTTGCGCCTGCGCGCGAGCAGTGGAACGGGCGTCTCGCCAGTTTGTTAGTTGGACAGGCGTCCCGCCTGTCGATTATTCAATCTGACAGGCAAGATGCCTGTCCAACTACCGGTAAACAGGCGAGAAGCCCGGTCCACTTTTTTTAAACACATTCGAAGAGGTTGAGTCTGGCGAAAACATGCTGTTATATCGGCCAGAGAACGGATCCATGTGGGAGACCCGGCGCGAACGCTCCGGGAAAGATTGTTACCGGTCAGAATTTTGAACATGAACTCAAGAGAACGAATGCTGGCTGCGATTAATCGGCAACCGGTTGACCGCATCCCGACGGATATCTGGGCGACCGGCGAGGTCTGGGCGAAGCTGCGGAATCATTTCGGTGAAAACGCCGATATTTACGAGCGGCTGCATCTGGACGGGTTCGCGGGTGTTGGACCGGACTATATTGGCCCAACGCTGCCGTCGGTGCCAGGCGATGAAACGATTGATTTCTGGGGTATCCGCACGAAACAGGTGCCGCATGAAGGTGGAGTTTATGCGGAGCAATACTTCTATCCGCTCGCCAACGCTCAGACCATTGACGACTTGAATGCGTATGCCTGGCCCAGTGCAAACTGGTTCGACTACTCCAAGGTCCGCGCCAAAGCTGAGGAATACGGCAAGATCCGGGCCGTTCAGTCCGGGTACATGGCGCCATTTTACTTTCACAATCTTCTTCGGGGACTGGAGCAGTCGCTGATGGATCCTCTGCTTGATCCCGAGTTCACGCATTTTCTGGTCGGGCGGATTTCGGACTTCGTTTATGACCATCACCGACGGATCTACGAGTCTTGTGATGGCTTGATTGATGTGGCTCAGGTGACGGATGACCTGGGCAGTCAAACCGGCCCACTGATCAGCCGGGAGTTGTACCAGGAGTTCTACGCACCGCATCACAAACGCTTGATTGATTTATGTCACGAGTTTGGAATCAAGGTGTTTCATCATGACGATGGCAGTTGCCGGCCGTTCCTGCCCGGCTTGGTTGAAATGGGGATCGATATTCTCAATCCGGTGCAGTGGACCTGTCCGGGGATGGACCTGGTGGAATTGAAAGCGGAGTTCGGGAAACGGATCTGTTTCCACGGCGCCATTGAGAACCAGCGCATTCTGCCGTTCGGAACCCCGGCCGAGGTTCGCGCGGAAGTCCGGCACTGCATCGACGCGCTGGCCAGTGACGGGACAGGTTACATTCTCGCGCCGTGCCACAATCTCCAGGTGATTACTCCGGTGGAAAATATCATTGCCATGTATGACGAAGCTTGGAAGTATGGACAGCAATCTCACTGATTACCATGCCAACAGCGGACTTCCCTGAAAGATCTGTTTGCGTTACGGTGGTGCGTTACATGAGTCCTATTGTTCAAATTCACATTAAGGATGTTGAAAAATGAAATTGGAATCGCTTCATCTAAAAAACTTCAAGGTATTCAAGGATGCCCGCATGACCGATCTCCCGTCGTTTTGTGTTGTGGTTGGGGCAAACGGTGTTGGCAAATCGACCCTGTTTGATATTTTCGGATTCCTTCGGGATTGTCTGACCTACAATGTGACTCGGGCTCTCCAAAGTCGGGGCGGTTTTCGAGAAATGGTTTCGCGAGGCGGTGAACAAGAGAAAATTTCCATTGAGCTGCAATATCGCATGCCGATCACCGGTAAAAATCGTTTAGTCACCTACATCCTCGAGATTGGGCTTGTTGACGGTCGTCCAGTGGTGGAGCAGGAAGTTCTGCGTTATAAGCGTGGCGCGTATGGTTCGCCCTATCAGTTTCTAAATTTCCGCCGTGGGAAGGGTTATGCCATCACCAATGAAGAGGATTTCGACAAACAGGATGAAGAATTGACACGTGAAGAGCAAACCTTAGAAGCTGCCGATATTTTAGCGGTCAAGGGCCTTGGACAGTTCCAGCGGTTTAAGGCCGCCAATTCGTTTCGGCAATTGATTGAGAACTGGCATGTTTCCAATTTTCACATCGACATGGCGCGGGGGAGCAAGGATGCGGCCGGCTATGCCGACCATCTCTCCGTCAGCGGCGATAATCTCCAACTTGTGGCGAATCGACTTTACGAGGAACATAAGCAAGATATTTTCAAAAAAATTGTTAATGCGATGAAAAGGCGTGTGCCGGGAATTGCCTCGATCAACCCAATTCCTAGTCCGGATGGTCGGTTGCTATTGGGGTTTCAAGACGGCTCCTTTAAGGATCCATTCATCGACAAGTATGTGTCGGATGGAACTCTGAAGATGTTCGCTTACCTGGTGTTGCTATACGACACTCAGCCACATCCGCTGTTGTGTATTGAGGAGCCGGAAAATCAACTCTATCCGCAACTCTTGATGGAATTGGCGGAGGAATTTCGCGCCTACTCGTTGCGGGGTGGGCAGGTCTTTGTTTCTACGCATTCGCCCAACTTCCTCAATGCGGCCAAGGTGGATGAGGTGTTCTGGCTGGAAAAGGTAAATGGCTTCACGCAAATCAACCGTGCCAGGGACGACGCCCAAGTCAAGACCTATATGGATCAGGGCGACCAAATGGGATTATTATGGGAACAGGGATTTTTTGGGGAGGCCCACCCCCAATGACGGAGCTTGTTTTCCTGCTGGAAGAGCCGTCGGCCAAGGCGATGTTGCAGGGCTTATTGCCCAATCTCGTGACGGACTTCACAGTTCGGTATATTGTATTTAAAGGCAAACAAGACCTTGATAAGCAGATTGTCGCACGGCTGCGCTATTATCTGGTGCCGAACGCCCGTTTTGTTGTCTTACGCGATAAGGATTCCGCCGACTGCCGAGCTGTCAAAACCAAGTTGATCGGCAAGTGCCGGAAGGCTGGCAAGGATCAGGCGTTAGTGCGGATTGCCTGTCATCAAATTGAAAGTTGGTATTTGGCGGACCTGGCCGCCGTCGAACGTGGATTGGGATTAAAAGGTATCGCTGCCAAACAGAATAAACAAAAATATCGAGAACCTGATCGGCTCGCCAATGCAGCCGATGAACTGGCAGTCCTGACCGGGCAACTCTACCAAAAAATTGGTGGGTCACGCGCGATCGGACCACATCTGGATGTGGCCAACAATCGGTCGCACAGTTTCGGGGTCTTCGTGGCTGGGATTCGGAAACTCGTCACAGCGTGACCAACAAACAAAAACTGGAGTCACTTGGATCGGCAAGGGCGTGCGGCCGACTGATTCCGCACGACGTGATTGCTGACAACATCACGCTCGAATGGCTTGCGGAGCAGTTTGTGGTGAGTTGAATTTACCATGAAGATTCCAATAATTATCGACCGCTGTGCCCGCTTCACCTGTCTCGCTGACGGTGTGGTACGGATGGAATACCATCCGGAGGGGAAGTTTGAAGACCGGCCTACGGTGCGCGTGCTGCCGCGACCGGCGGCAATTGCTTTCAACGCTGTCGAACGGGACGGCGTGGCTTGGATTTTGCGGACGTCGCGCCTGACGGTTCGCTACACACCTGACGGTTCGCCGTTTCACGCCGGTAACCTGGCCGCTTTTGATGCCGCAGGGCAGCCGCTCTGGGTGCCCGGCCAGATCGATCACGAAAATCTGGGCGGGGCGCATCTCGGCATGGACAACATGAGCCGGCGCACCATTCCGCAGGGCGTCCATCCGGCTGGAACCAGCCTCCATCCCAATGATGCGCTGGCAGACTTGTGGACCTACATCGGCTACGCCGATGGCGTTGCCCTGGCGCACGAACGCTACGGGGCTCGCCAGCTTGAGCAAATTTTGGCGGGGAACGCATTCGAGACTCTCCAGCCGCACATCCAACGCGTCGTCACCGAGCGCAACAAGTATCCGCCGGGAATGTTATCCCGGGCCGGCTACTTTCTTTATGATGACAGTTCATCCCTGGCACTCGGCGAAGATGGGTGGTTGGCCGATCGTCCGGTCGGCGGGTGCGATTGGTATCTTTTTGCGTACGGCCGGGATTTCTCCCGAGCGCTTGGCGATCTGGCGTTGGTCTTCGGCCGGACCCCGTTGCCGCCGCGTTACAGCTTCGGCTGCTGGTATTCACGCTATCCGACCTTTGATCAGAAAGGATTGGAAGCGCTGGTCGCTGATTTTGAAAAACATGAGTTGCCGCTGGATGTGCTCGTCCTCGATCTCGAATGGCATCAACGCGGTTGGTATGGATTTGACTGGGACCGGAAACATATTCCTGAGCCCGATGATCTGCTGGCATTCCTCCGGCAGCGGCAGATTCACACCACTTTTAATGTGCATCCCAACGGGGTTCCGGTCGACGACTCACGCTTTCCGGATTATGTGAAACGGGCGGGGATTGACTACGACGAATCGAAGACCGGCGCCGATCGCGTTTTCTATGGGGTGAACGCAGCGGACCGGCGCAATGCCGAGGCATTCCTCGATGTCCTGCATTTGCCGGTACAGCAGCAGGGGCTGGACTACTGGTGGATTGACGGACAGATGGGCGTGGGTAATTCGCCGGTGGATAAGCAGCTCTGGACCAATCACGTTTATTTTGAGTCAGCCCGGCGAACTTTGCCGGAGCGGCGACCGATGATCTTCAGCCGGGCCGGTGGGTTCGGCACGCAACGCTATCCGTTCCATTTTACCGGTGATACCTGGTCGCAGTGGGAAGTATTGCAGTCCCAGGTTGAATACACCTGCCGGGCCGGCCATCTCGGGCGGAGCTTCATCACACATGACATCGGCGGTCACATGAGCCCCGGGACTTTTATTGATCCGGAACTCTATTGTCGGTGGGTCCAGTTTGGCGCGCTGACACCGCTATTCCGCCTGCACAGTTCCAAGGGAGGCGAGCGGCGGCCGTGGATTTATGGCGAGATGGAGCTGAACTGTTTCCGGGCCGCACTGCGGCTGCGGATGGAATTGGTGCCCTATCTCTACAATTTGGCACGGATCAGTCATGCGGCCGGCCTGCCGATGTGCCGTTCCACCTGCCTGCAGCTACCGGAGTGGGACCCGGGCTATGCGCTCTGGGATAGTTATTTTCTTGGGGACAGAATTTTTGTGACGCCGCTCGTTGCTCCGGGGGACGTGCGCGAGGTGCTCTTGCCGCCTGGCGATTGGTGGTGCAGCCTCGATGCCCAACGTGTCACGGCAGAGGGTGCCACGCGCATTACGAAACTGGCTTTTACCGAGAAACCACCGTTGCACTGGATTCGCGCCGGTTCGGTGCTGGTCAAACAGCCGGATACCACCCGCGCATCAACTATTCCGGGCGAGCTGATCGTTGAAATCTATCCGCTCGGACGCGCGTGTTCGGATAGTTTTGAACTTTATGAGGATGATGGCGTGACACGGGAGTGGGAGACCGGCGCTTGTGCGCGGACCCGGTTTACGCTTGATGAAACGCCAGCCGGTGGTTTGACTCTCACGATCGGCGCAGCGCAGGGGACATTCCGCGGTCAGCCCGCCGCCCGCGCGTACGAGGTTCGCGTCTTCGGACGGGCCTCAAGTGCCGCCGGCACGGCTGCGGGGGGCGGTTACTCCACGTTCAAGAGCGCCGCGCTGCCAATCGCACAGGAACAGCGGATTGCCGTTGACTGAAAAATTGCGCATGAAAACATCAGCTTCACAACCACGTGCCGACGGTCGCCCCGATCCGGCCGTGAGCGGTTCGCCGCAGGCGCGCTTTCCGTTCATCTTCGGTGCGCAGTATTACCGGGCGCCCACGCCCGAGCCGGAATGCTGGGAGGCTGATTTTCACAGCATGCAGGAACTTGGTTTTAATGAGGTAAAATTCTTTGTCCAATGGCGCTGGTCGCACCGGGCACCGGATCGGTTTTATTTTGATGATCTTGACCGGCTCATGGACTTGGCAGTGCAACATCGCTTGGGGGTGACGCTCAATCTGGTGCTCGACATGTCGCCGCTCTGGTTGTTCGAGCGCCATCCCGAAGCCCGACAAGTGGACAACAGCGGCCATGTCGTCGAGCCTTATGTAGTGAGTCACCGTTCCATTGGTGGACATCCGGGGCCGTGCTACAACCATCCGGGGGCGCTGGCGGATCGCCGGAATTTCGTCGACGCGACCGTGGAACATTTCCGGAATCACCCAGCCCTGCACATGTGGGATGTTTGGAACGAGCCGGAACTTTGTTTCCCACAGCGCACGCCGAACCTGGCCAACCTGGCCTGCTACTGCCAAAATTGCCGGGCCGCTTTTCACAGCTGGCTGCGCGCCAGGTACCATGAACTGGACCGGTTGAATGCAGTCTGGGGGCGTTGCTACGAGGCTTGGGAACAAGTCGAGCTGCCACGCGGGACGGGTGGCGTTACGGATTTTATCGACTGGCGCGAGTTCCATCTTGATACGTTGACCCATGAGGCTCGCTGGCGTCTCGCTGCTGTCCAACGGCTGGACCCCGCGCATGGCCGCTATCTGCATGTGGTGCCCAATACCTGGTTCAACCCGGTCACCTGTGTTGACGATTTCGCCCTGGCCGAACAATGCGAGGTCTTCGCGGCCACCATGAATGGCGTGGCGTCTCCCTGCCTCCACATCCTTTCCGCCGGCCGCGGCAAGGTCTGCTACAACGTGGAGAGTCATATCAACCACGGCAGTGCAGACCTGCATCAGCCCATCGTCGACCTGCCGAAATTATTGGCCGATTTCCTACCGCAACTCGGTCTGGGCATTAAAGGATTCCTCTTCTGGCAATATCGACCTGAGATCCTGGGGCTGGAATCGCCGGCTTGGGGACTGGTTCGACCGGACGGTAGTCCACGCCCGGTCACGGAGGCAGTCCGCCGATTCTGGGCGACGCTCCAACCGCATGCCGCGGCTTTGCGAGAAGTATTTCCAGCGCCGGTCGAGATTGGAATCTGGCGCAGTCGGAAGAACGAGATCTTCCACTTTTGCATGCAGGGGACGGTTGGCACATTCGGTGCCGCGGTGGATGCCTACATCAACGCACTCTATTGGGACAATCGGCCCTGTCGCGTCATCTCAGGAGAGATGCTGGCTGAGGCGGCGCTCGCTGGACTGAAGCTGCTGATCATGCCCAATGGCTATTACCTGACCGAGGCGGAAGCCGTGGCCTTGGATCGCTGGGTGCACAACGGCGGTGTACTGCTGTGCGAGGCGCACTTGGGCGCCTATAACGGTACGACCGGCCGACACAGCCGGACCGTGCCCGGCTGCGGTTTGGCGGCGGCTTGGGGACTGCGCGAGACGGAATCCACCGCGTCGTTTCACCTGCGGGTGGCAGCGGGTCAGTCGGTCGATTCGACCGCGTTGGCTGAGGATGTTAAAAAAGCTCTCAAAGATTTCGGCGTGACCGGCGGCCGATTCTTTCCCATTCGCCTGCGCGACGGCAGTCTTGTCTGGGGGGCGCATCGGTATGCCGAGCTGGCAGGCGACGGTCTGGAGTCACTTGGTACTTTCGCTGGGGTGGCTCCCTGCTTGGGACGTAAGTCGGTCGGGAAGGGAACCGTCTTTTATTGCGGCACCAATCTGGGACAGGCTGTGGAACGCGATCCGACTGCATTGCGAACGATTCTGAACATGGCTGTGGCAGCGGCTGGGATCGAAGCCACTGCGAGTCTGCGGCCGGAACTACCGGGCACGGTCCATCTGGATTTCCTTGGCGACGCGACGGCTATCCGGTTTGCGGTCATTGTGAGTTCGGCGAGTCAGTCGCAAGCGGTGACTCTGACCGGTTCTGGCGTATGGCGCGGGTTGTTCACCAACACGGTCTGGAGGATGGACGGCACGACCTGCGTGGAGGTACCGCCCGGGTTTGCGGAAATATTTACCATTCAAATGGAGGTCTGATCGATGAGCTTGCTATACAAACCGGATTGGGCGGACGCCCAAAAACATTTCAAAGCCTGGTGGGAAGGCAAGAGCCTGGGCCGACCGGCCTTTGCGGTCTGTGCGCCGAGCGATCAGCCGCATCCATTTCCGGCGCTCCCGGCTTCGCCTCACACGCAGCCCGAGCCGTTCTACCTGGATGCGGATCGCCGGTTGGATGAACAGGAATCGTGGATTGCCGGACGGGCGTTTCTGGGGGAGATGTTTCCCAAATTCAGCCTGGATCTCGGGCCCGGCAGTCTGGCGATTTATTTGGGGTGCCGGCCCGGTTTTGCCTGGGATACCATCTGGTTTGAGCCGTGTTTGGATCCGGCCAATCCGGAAAGTGCCGCACTGCCGGTTTTTGATCCTGACAATCGCTGGTGGCGGACCCATCTGGAATTGGTCCGCCGTGGTGCCGAGCGGGCGCGCGGAAAATGTTTCATGACCGTGCCGGATCTGGTCGAGGGTTTGGACATCCTGGCGGCGCAGCGCGGGCCGCAGGAATTGTTGACTGATCTCTATGATCGGCCGGAGTGGGTGCACCGCTGGCTGGACCGGCTTGCCGATCTGTATTTTGAATACTTTGATCGCATCTACGACGTGGTCAAGGACCCGGCTGGCGGGAATACCTTCACTGCCTTTCAAGTCTGGGCACCGGGCCGGATGGCAAAGTTACAGTGCGATTTCAGTTATATGATTGGGCCGGACATGTTTGCTGAATTTGTGGCTCCCGATCTCGCGAAACAGTGTCGGCGGTTGGACTATGCCGTCTATCATCTGGATGGCCAGGCCTGCATCCCGCACGTCCAGCATTTGGTGAAGATCGACCGGCTCAATGCCATCCAATGGACACCGGGTGCTGGTCAGCCAGGACTGGGCGATTCCTGCTGGTACGATCTCTATCATCAGGTGCGCGCCGGCGGTAAATCGCTCTTGCTTTTGGGAGTGGAGATGGAAAAAACTCGCGCCTTGCTGCGCGAGTTCGGACCCGATGGCCTGTTCATCATGCCAACCCGGGAGTGTGAAAGCGAAGCGGCCGCGCGCGATTTATTGAAGCGGGTGGAGGATTGGTCGGTGGGATGAAAGAAAAGTTTTGGAATGATGTGTGCAAAACCACGCCGACTGAGAGTGTGTTTTGGAAATTGGGCGCGGCACATTTAGTGGAACGGGCGTCTCGCCCGTTTATTCGGCAATGTTTATAAAACAAATGGGCGAGACGCCCATTCCACTATTTTTAACACACGCTCGAAAGAGATAAATATGACAAGCCAACATGATGTGGATGTGATGCGATCCCTGGCCGAGCGCTATGCGGTGATCGCTGCGCTGCCGGTTCAGGAGGAGAAGCGGCGACTGTGGGCGGACCATTTCAGCCTCCAGAATAACCAGGTGCCGATCCTCGCTACCTACGGGATGTGGAACGTCTGGTGCCGCGAGGTTTTCGGAGATGCCCAAATGCAGTGTACGGATCCCTTTTTACGGCAACACGAACGCGAATTGCGCATGCGCATCTTCCAGCACGAAGTGGTCGGTGACGATGCGATCCAGGAACCGTGGCTGCCGCTTGGGGCATCCGTCAAAGGCGGGTGGGGCAATCTGTGGGGTGTCGCGGAAGCCATGCATGCGTCCGACATGGAAGGCGGGGCGGCGGCGTTCGATCCACCGTTAAAAAGCTGGGATGATGTTGCCAAGCTGCGGATGACCCACCACGAAGTGGATGAAGCCGCGACGGCCCGGAATCTGGAGATTCTGACAGAAGCAATCGGTGGGCTTTTGCCCATCGACGTGCAACGAACACCGGCCTACTCCGGTTTCATGGCCGATATTTCGACGAGCATCACGAAGTTGCGCGGGATGGAGCAGTTGATGTTGGACATGTACGAATCGCCGGTGGAATTGCACCGGCTGCTGGCGTTCATGCGGGATGGAATTCTGCAGAACAATCAGGAAGCGGAGAGCGCCGGTCACTTTACGTTAACTTCCGGGCAGAACCAGGCCATGCCGTATGCCCGCGATCTTGAGCGGCCCCAGCCCAACAGTGGGCCACGGCGCCGGCGGGATCTCTGGGGGTTCTGTGCCGCCCAGGAATACACAGGGGTCTCGCCGGCGTTTCACGAGGAGTTTTTGTTCCAGTACCAGTTGCCGATCTATTCCCGGTTCGGGCTGGTGCACTACGGCTGTTGCGAGGATCTCGGTCGCAAGATCAAGATGTTGCGGCAACTCAAGAATCTCCGGAGCATTGCGGTCACACCGGTGGCCGATGTGCGGTTGTGTGCCGAGCAGATCGGGGCCGACTACGCCATTTCCTGGCGGCCGAATCCGAGCGATATGATCTGCTGCGGCTACAACGAGACCTTGATTCGGCGCATCATCACGGAGGGCCTGACGGCCTGTCGTGGTGGCGTGCCGCACATTCACTTGAAAGATGTGGAGACAGTCGAAGGGGATGTGACGCGGCTGACCCGGTGGGTAAAATTGATTCGTGAGGTTGTGAACAATGTTTGGCACTGAGCAGGCCCCGACAGCAATGCAACCAATCTCAGATGGAACGCTGCAGTTGAAACCGGTAGGGCGGGCTGTCTCTAGCCCGCCGTTGCGTGGTTTTCTGTCAATCTTCGTAAGTGGAACCGGTTCACTATTCAGTGTGTGGTTAAGTTCCACCGTTGCACTGGTAAATCTCCCGCAGCGGCGCTGTCGAGACACCGCGCCTACCAGATGACAGACATTCAACTGCATCGTTTCGGTTCAGAGAGACGGGACACTTTGCGGGTGTGGAAAATATGAGTGAGTCTTTTTCAAGGGAGCGAATCGACCAAACCCTGGAGCGGTTTCGCGCATTTCTGCGTGGCGATCGGCGGGAAGCCCTGGTAACCGTCCATGCGGCGTTGGAGTACCGGCAGAATCCAGATCTGGAGAGTGTTATTGCGGGGGCGTGTGCACAGATCCAAGCCGATGCGGCGGGGGACGAGCCGGATGTGTTGCCAACGTTTTGGCCGGACTTTGGGACAATTTCCACGGCCAAGCTGTGGGGTGGGAAGGTCTTGACAGCCTCGCATGGCGGCGGCGTCCACATCGAACCGGTTGCGCCGTCGCTGCCGGAACTTGCAAAATTATCGCTCCGACAAACTTTTGAGGAATCAGACTATCAGCAGGCACTGCTCTTGTATCGGCGCGTCTGCGAACGGTTGGAGACGGACCAGATTTTCATCCGGACGCCTGATTTTCAAGGGCCGCTGAACACGCTGGCCTTACTCACCGACCAGACCGAACTGATGTGCGGATTGTACGAAGAACCGGAATTGGTGGAGCACGCGCTCGATCAGGTGACGGATACGCTCGTCGCCTATGTCCAACGGTTCCGTCAGGCTGTCGGTCCGGCCAAGGTCATCGGCAATATCTGGCCGTTTGTGAGCCTGCCGGACGGTCAGGGGGTTGGGATTACGCAAGACTATATGCCACTCCTTGGCGTCGAATTGTATGAACGGTTCGAGTTGCCGCGACTCAAGCGGATTGCGGACGCGTTTGGTGGTGTTTACATCCACTGTTGTGGCGAGTATGCCCAGCACCTGCCGGCTTTGGCACGGGCCGATTTTAAGATCTGGGGAATGGAAGTCCATTATCCCTATACGAAATTATGGGATGTCTACGCCGCGCTCGGGGATCGGATCGCGTACACGCCTTATGTCGCGGCCGGTGACGCGAACTATCCGACGTTGGGAGATTTTTGCCGGGAACTGGCCTGCCGCGATTGCGCGGCGGCCCGGTATTGGCTGGCCCAATGTGCGGGCTGGTGCGACATTGCCGAACTGCGGCGCGCCTGTGCAGGATTAGGATCTCGATCCAAGGATTAGATTTTATGGCTACCGTACCAATCGTCTGCGCCACGTTTACCGAAGACACAAGCCGCTTTTTACGCAACCCTGGCATGGGTTGGATGATTTATATTGATCAGGATGGCTCGACGGTAACGCCCGGCCATCCGGGCCGGTATCTGGATGCCGCGGCATGGTGGCAGGAAATGGACGCGGCCACTGCCCAGGCGAGCATTCTCTATATCCGACTTCCGTGGATCGAATACGAGCCGGTCGAAGGCCAGTATGCCTGGGAGCACAATGCCAATTTTCAGGCAATCATCCGGGGTGCTCAGGACCGGGGGTTGACATTGGCTTTTCGCGTCTACGTGGATTGCTCAGATTGTCAGTTGCAGGCGACGCCGCTCTGGGTGCGCACGGCCGGTGCGCGCGGAAAATTGCAAGTGGAGAATCCAGGGGAAGGTGGGCCGAAGTGGAATCCATTCCTCGAAGATCCGGTGTTTCGCAACAAATTTGAAAACTTTGTTGCGGCTTTTGCGAAAGAATATGACGACCCGGCCCGCGTCACCTTTATCGATGCAGAAGGGTTGGGACGTTGGGGTGAGATGCACACGTATCACCTTGAAAATCCGGCGCGCTACGTTGAACACGGGCGCGACTGCATCCGGTGGATCGTCCGCACCTACCGGAAGAATTTTCGGCGGGTGCTGCTGGGACACCAGTTCCAGAACTGGAGCTTGGGGAAAGACATCGACGACGAGATCCTTGGGGTCTGTGGATATCTGGCCCGTCGCGACGGGTTGGCCAGTCCGATCTGGTTCAAGCAGGAGGAAAAGGACCGCCTCAAGAGCTACTGGCCACAGGCTCCAGTCTTCGCCGAGAATTGTTACTGGCATACGGTTAGCAATGAGAACTGGTGGCGCGGTGATGGCTTCGCGTCACGGCGGCAAACATTCGAGGCCCTGCTGCGGGATGCTGAGGAGATTCATGCCAACACTCTCGACTTGCGGATTGCGGAAGATGCGAATGCCTGGCTTCGCGAGTGTCCCGATTTGGTGGCGAAATTCCATTTGCAGGGGGGCTACCGACTCTCACCGGTCTCAGTGAATCTGCCGCGGGAGTTTGGGCCGGGGCAGCCGGTGCTGATTCGCCATGTGTGGCAGAACGCGGGGTGGGGTCGGTTACCGGGTGACCTGCCGCAATGGCGGGGTCGGTTTGCGGTCGCTTTTGCACTCTTAAATGCGGACGACACCCCGGCGTGTGTGGTGCTCTCCGCGGCTGATCCGTCACGCTGGCTGCGCGGGCAGGAATTGGTTTTCGAAGAATCAATTGCTTTTTCAGCGCTCCCGAGTGGCACCTATCGAGCGGCTCTGGCGATTGTGGATACGGCTCAGGCGATGGTGCCGGCGATTGAATTGGCGGTGCTTCAGCCGCGGACACCAACGGGTTGGTATCCGTTCGCTGAAGTAGAGGTGGCGTGATTCATGACTACTGACCTCCGTCTGTTGACCTACCTGCGGCAACTGTCCCAGCGTGACTGGGGCATTCCGAGTGGTTTTGGTGGGCGGACCTGTTTCCAGGCAATTCCTTCCTTGGAACTTGAACACCGTGGCGAACCAGTCGGCGTGTGGCGGTGGGAATGGATTGAATACTCGCTTCAATTATTGCGGCAGCGGCAGGATTGTCAGGATTTTGCCATGGTGGGGCTTCTGCGCCTGTTGTACCGCTATCGGCAGTCGCGGTTGTTGACACCCGCAAACTGGGCGGAGATTGAGGCGGTGTTACTGGCTGCCAAGTTTGCCGAACAGGATCCCGGATCGGACAGTTGTTGCTGGTACACTGAGAATCATCAGGTCCAATACGCGTCGTCTGAATTGCTGGTCGGCCAATTGTATCCGGAGCGTGTTTTTGCAACGACCGGTAAATCTGGCCGCTGGCACTGCGACCGCGCGCAGGAGAAGTTAAGGCAGTGGCTGGATTGGCGCCGTCGTTTTGCCTTCTCGGAATGGAACTCGAGCTGTTACTACGATGAAGATGCTGCGGCCCTGTTAAATTTGGCGGAATACGCCGCGGACCCGGAGTTACAGCAACAGGCCAAAGCGGTTCTGGAGCAGTTGTTTTTTCATTTGGCATTGAACAGTTGGCGGGGCCTGACTGGCGGTTCCCAGGGCCGAGTCTATCTGGAACAAGCGATCGCGCCTGACGAAACGGCCATGGCCATTGTCGCTCAGGTCGGTTGGGGTACGGATGCAGTGCCGACCTCGTTGAGTTTGGCGGCGGTGTTATTGGCAGCTGGCACCGTCGGCCTTTCGAAGGCAGTGCTGGCGGTGGGCCGCGATTGCCGAACGGAATTTGAGAACCGGGAACGGCACGGACTGGACGCCGAAGAAGGTCTGGCTTTCGGAGTCGATCCCGGCCGACTCAGTAATTACTCTTTTTTTGCAGGGGCCGGGTTGGATCATCATCACCTGGTTGCTCCGACACGCTACGCGTACTACAACGGAAAAGAGAAATGGCCGAGTTTTTTTTACGATTATGAATATTATCAGCGGTGTCGGTCTCAGGGAATTGCGTTCGATGTGCGCGCACTCCCACATGCACTTGGCCATGCTGATATTTATACCTTTCGGACCCCGGAGTTTTTGCTCGGGTGTGCGCAGGACTTTCGGCCCGGCAGCCCCGGGTACCAGCAGCTGATTTGGAGCGCGACACTCGGCCGGCGCGCGGTGGTTTTTACGACCAACCCGGCCCCGGCGAATGTTCCGTATGGCCGGCCCGGTTCGTGGGTCGGCAATGGGGTCCTGCCCAAAGTGGTGCAACACCGCAATGTGCTGATTGCTTTGCATCGGGTGCGGCCGTGTCCAATTTACGATCAGCCGGCGTGGTACCGGGAAGATCGGGTGCACGCGTGGTTCCCGCGGGGCGCCTTTGACGAGGTCTGCGAATCTAGCGGCTGGTGCTTTGGCCGGAAGGGGAATGGGTACATCGGCCTCCGCCCACTCAAGCCCGCCGTCTGGGCAAAACCGCAGCCCGAATTGTCGGCGCGAATCGGTTCCAATGAACCGTACGAATGGGTGGTGGAGGATGTGGATGTTGCCTGGATCTGTGAACTTGGCTCACAGCGCATGTCCGGCAGTTTTACCAGGTTCGTCGACTCACTCGCAGCGGCGCGTGTCAGCGGGGATGTCGATTGGGTGTTTTTTGAATCGCCCAGCCTCGGTCGGATTGAGACCGGCTGGCAGCGCGATTTTACTGTTGCCGGACAACCGGTGATGATCCATGACTACCCACGTTTTGATAATCCTTACTGCCAGGCTGCATTTGGGGTTCCGCTGACATTACCAAGTGGCGATTAATAAATAATATGCGGAATCTGAAGTCCATCATTATTCAAATTGGAATCGGGGTCGTTCTCAGCAGCGGGCTGATTGCGGCACCCGAACCGGTTCGATCTAATCCACAGGAAACGAATTCAACCATGTTACCACTCACACAACAACGCATCGCCGCGAAACAACCGATCCAGATTGTGATTTACGGGGATTCGATCAGCGAAGTGAAACCCGGGTGGTCGGGAGGGGCGACCGGCCCCGAGCAGAATTGGGGGGCGCAACTTGTCAACCGACTCAGCCAAGAATATCCCGAGACAAAATTCACCGTCACGCCGTTTGGGATTGGTGGGCAGAATAGTTATGAGGGACTGGGACGACTCGACGGATTGGCGGCATTCAAGCCGGACCTGGTGCTGGTCGCGTTCGGAGCCAATGATTGTGCCTATCACTTTCTCTTGCCGGAGGAGACCAAGCTGGCGTTGACCACCTTGGTCGCTGCCATCCGGCAACGGTTCGGCGCGGACGTTCTGCTGGTGGGGACGGGAGGCGACAATCCGCTGAAGCCGTTTTTTCGACATCTGGCCGAGACAGTCACGGCGCAACGGGAGGCGGCGGCTGAAGCCAAAGTTTGGTTTGTGGACATGTGCCAGGCGATGCTGGTGGCGACAGAAAACGGCAAGCGCTGGGCCGAGTTTCATTTGGGGGAGGGCAACTGTCATCCCAACAATGCGGGGCATAAGATTTGGGCGGAAACTGCGTTCGCGGCGATCCGTGCGGCGTTGAAACCGGCTGCGCACCCGTTGTCTTGGTACGTTTCCCCGGATGGCAATGATACCTGGTCAGGTCGCTTGGCCGCGCCCAATCCGACACTCACGGATGGCCCGTTCCGGACTCTGCAGAAGGCCGCCGCGATGGTCGGACCGGGGGCGACCTGCTGGCTGCGTCAGGGGATCTATCGTGAGACACTGAAGCCGACCCGGAGCGGGGTTGCGGGGCAACCGATTGTCTTCAGAAATTATCCGAACGAGACGGCGGTGATCAGCGGGGCGGATTGTTTGACTGGTTGGGAGTCCGTGGACGGACGTATTCTTTCGGCCCCGATGGCTTGGGATCTGCGGGATCAGAATCAGCTCTTTGCCAACGGGGACATGCTCACGGAAGCGCGTTGGCCCAAGAATACCGGGACACTCCTGCAACCCGTGCGCGCCTCAGCGCAAACTGGCACGGTCAGCACTTTGACCGATCCCGCGCTGCCCGGCAAAGACGGAGCCTGGACCGGCGCGCTGCTCTGGTGTGCCGGCGGCGACCGCTGGATCTGTTGGTCGGAGACGGTGACGGGATACGATGCCGCCACGCAGACGCTCTCCTTCACGATGACCACGCCGCAGCACTGGTATATCGTGCGCGAAGGCAGCCCCTACGTACTGATGGGCGTCCGTGCCGCGTTGGCGGCCGAGGGCGAGTGGTGGTATGACCGGGCGAGCGCCCGGATGCTCCTGATTCCCCCCCACGGAATTAATTTAACCACGGGAGTGATTGAGGCCAAACGAAGGCAGCACTGCCTCGATCTTGCGAGTGTCAGTTACATTCAGATCATTGGTCTGCGTTTCTGCGCCGGCGGTGTGCGCATGGACGACAACACCACGAATGTCCTGCTCGCGCAGTGTGTCGGTGAAAACGTTGCGCATTCCTACCAGCGCGATCTTGACGGGGTGGCGGGCGTGCTGATTCGGGGGCAGGACAATGAGGTCAACAGTTGCGAGCTCTCCGGTAGTTCCACGAGCATCCTCAGTGTGAAGGGGCGGGGTCACCGCATCGTTAATTGCTATCTCCACGATGGAAATTATGCGGCCAAATGGACCGGTGCCGTCGCGCTGGCCGGGCGGAAGATTCTCTTTAGCCACAACACGGTTCGAAATTCCGGGCGCGATCTGGTCTCCATCCACGGCCTGATGGAAAGCCTCGTTCAGTTCAACGATCTCTCGCACGCCGGCTGGCTGACCTGCGACCTTGGCATGCTCTATGGGCATAGCACCGATTTCATGAATACGGTCATCCGATACAACCGGGTGCATGATAACTGCGCGGTGGGATTCGCCACGGGTATCTACTTCGATCACTGTAGTCACAATGCCATCGTCCATCACAATGTGGTTACGCATGTAGCGAACGACCCCATTCGGATCAACAATCCGAGCTACTTCAATCTGGTGCTCAATAACAGTTGCTATGACACCGGTGCGATTACGACCTTTGATCATACCCATCGGAATGATCTCTTTGGGACCCGCTACGTCAATAACATCGTCAATCAACCGATCACGCTGCCAGAGCATGTGCGGCAGGAGCACAACCTGGTGTGTGCGGAACCCGGCTATGCGAATCCGCAGGCCGGCGACTTCACGCTAAACGAGGCGGGGAAAGACCTTGGCGCTTTCGCGACGGGGCAGCCCGTCTGGAAAGCCGGTCATGACTTTGCCGCGCCACCCTCCGTGGCGTGGGAAGCGCCGGATTTTGATGGGATGAATCTAATTTATAACAGCGGCTTTGAACTGGGGACGTTGGAAGGTTGGCGCGCCATCGGGCCGGGCAAAGTGACTCTCGCGGCCGGAAACGGTTGGGGGAACACAATCAACGGCGGAACCACCTGCGAGAATACCGGGACTTCAAACTACGAATTGTGCCTGGGGAGCGACCGCTGCGGCGTCGTGCAGGCTGTCCAGGGTTTAACTCCCAATCAGCCCCACACTTTTTCCGGCTGGGTCCGGGTCTCCGCAACGACGGAGTCGGTGCGGTTGGGCGTGCGCGCTCCTGACGGGAAGGAAACCTGGTCGGCACCGGTCACCACAATTGCCTGGACCCGGGTGCTGGTGGATTTCCGGACCGGGTCTGATCAAAATGAGGTGACGGTGCTCGTACAAAAAAACTCGGACGGGATGGGGCAGGCTTTTGGTGATAATTTTGGCCTGCCGCTGGTAAAACAATCTGGACCGAAACACTCATGAGCCGCATCCCACAACCTCCGAACAGGGGCAACGAGCGGTTGACTTTCATAAGTCATACTGCATAATGTGTGCGTATGCGAATTACCCTGTCCATTCCCGACGCAGTGGCGCACCGATTCCAACTGGCAGTGCCGCCCCGGCAACGGTCGCGTCTCGTGACCCGGCTGTTGGAGGAAACCCTGTCACGCCACGATGACGCGCTCGTGGCCGCGTGCCGCGCTGCCAATCGCGACAAGGCGTTGGAACGCGAAATTGATGCGTGGCAGGCGTTTGATGACAAGGTTGACGAATGAGCGAGCCACCGGTGGCTCGCGGGGATGTTTGGTGGGTCGCCCTTGATCCTGCGCCAGGGGCGGAAATCAAGAAAACCCGGCCGTGTGTGGTTCTGACACACAACACGCTGAACCAACTTCGGAAGACGGTTGTGGTCATTCCTCTTTCGCCAGCTGCCAAACCACATCCGCCCATCACGGTGCCGGTTACTTGCCAAGGGCAGCCGGTGGTGGCGGTGATTGATCAGGTTCGCGCGGTTGCCAAGCATCGGCTGAAATCGAAGGTTGAAGCCATGACACTCACCGATCTGGCCGCGATCAACCGCGCCATCTCAACCATCCTTGAAATCGGCTAACGAGCGGGCAATGGCACTGCGAAAAGCGACCGAACCCATTCCAACGATCGAGGTCCGGTCGCAGGGTGGTGCGCCGTGTCTCCACGTCGATGGTCAGCCGCAGACTGGGTTGGCTTTTTGGCACGCTCCAGGGGCGCAGGGGACTGAAGAATGGCAACTCTTCGCGCGTTGTGGCGTCCACCTGTTTCAACTTGATCTGGGATTGTGGCCAGAATCGATTCACGCGGCGGATCCCAGCGCGAATTGGAATGCGGTGCTGGAGACGACCCTTGCGGCTGACCCATCGGCCGGCATCTGGATTCGCCTGGCGCTCGAACCGCCGGCGTGGTGGCTGGAGCAGTTCCCCGACGAAGCGCAGATCCATTATGACGAACAGAACAGTGACTGTTTCCAGTGGCGCGTTGCCTATGCCAGTCCGCTCTGGCAAAAGCAGGTGGCCGAACGGTTGACGCGTTTTATCCGGCACATGGAGCACCACTGGGGCGACCGGGTCTGGTGCTACCAACTGAATGCCGGGGACTGTGGCGAATGGGCGTATTCGTGGAAGCCGGTCCTGAGTGGGTATGCGCCCGCGCAAATTCGGGTTTGGCGCGATTGGCTGCGTGGGCGTTACACGGATGAATCGGCTTTGCGCACGGCCTGGGGCGATTCGACGGCGACCTTTGCCACTGCCACACCGCCGCTGGCCGCAGCCCGGTGTCGTCCGGTGACCTGGCCGCGGGCTTCCCACCTGATCGATCCGTCGGGCGAGCAGCGACTTGTGGACTGGTTGCATTTTCACGGTCAAGTTCAAGCGGAAACGCTGGCCAGCTTGGCCGCTGCTGCGCGGCGAACTCTGGTGGCGGTGGGACGGCGTAAATTAATTGGTGCGTTCCACGGGTATCACATCTGGCCCTACGGGTCGGCGTATGGGCCGTGCAACACCGGGTTCTCGGACTTGGATCCGGTCTTGCACTCGCCGGATCTCGATGTGCTTTGTACACCACTGGCGTATATCCATCGCAATCCCGGCGGTCTCTACAGCCATCACGATCTGGCAGCATCCGTCCGGCTCAACGGAAAATTGTTTTTTACGGAAGACGATACCTTTACGCATCGCGCCAACTGGACCCCGTGGCGATACTGTTGCCGCACCGCCCCGGAAACCCTGCAAATATTGCAGCGTAATCTTGCCGGCGTTCTGAGTGAAAGCGGCAGCCAGTGGTGGATGGATCACGACTCGCAACGCTGGTATTGCGATGATCAGATCGAGGCTGGTTTAACAGTCATGCGACGACTGGCTGACACAGCCTTGCAGTATCCACGCGGTGGCTGCGCCGAAGTGGTGTTTGTCAGCAATGAGCGGAGCTTCCGGATCTTGCGTCAGGAAGCGGCGTTAATCGATCTGCTCTGGCCCAAACAACAGACGGAACTGCTCCGCATTGGCGCGCCGGTCGATTTCGTCCGGGTCCGCGACCTGGGCTTGGCTGAAGCCAGCGGGGATGCAGCTCGTTGGAAGTTTGTGGTCATCGCTGGTTGCCTCTGGCTCGACGACGACGAGCGGGCTCTGCTCAAACGAGTATTGATGCGCGACGGTAAGCATCTGTTGTTTCTCCATGGCCAGGGGATTTGTAACGGGGCACGGCTGGATCTGAAGTTTACGAGCGAATTGACCGGCATTGATCTGCGCACGTATCCACATGCGGGACCCTGTCGCGCCGAGATGGTGTTCGCGGGGCAACATTTTTCATGGGGAACCGACAAGGAAATTGCGCCGGTACTTTACGCGGAGGACGCCCAAGCAGAGACGCTGGGGTGGTTGGAGCGGCAGTATTATCCAGCTTTGGTCCGGCGGCAGCAGGCCAACTGGACGGCTCTCTGGAGCGCCGTACCCGGATTGCCCGCTCAACTGCTTGGCCAATTAGCGGAAGCAGCCGGCGTCCACCGCTATCTGACCGATGGGAGTCAAGTGCTGGCGAATGCCGGGTTACTCGCTGTCCATGCGGCCGGCACCGGCCCGCGCACTCTTTGCTTGCCGGAACCACGGTACCTCGTGGATGCATTCACCGGCGCTGATCTTGGGGTGGTCCGTGAAATCGTCCTTGATTTGAAGAGGGGCGAAACACGGATTTGGCATCAACAAGAGTCCAGCAACCGGCCCCAAGCAGAATAGTAGGAATTGGTTCACGGCGCGCATAGCATTTAAAAGGAACCACGCTCTATGAAATCGACTACTCCCATCGCCAAACTGGCCGCCTCCGGATTGGTGGTCTTGCTCGGCTTGACCACCCAAGCCGCCGAACCGCTGACGGTGACACTCAAGGATTGGACCGGCCGCGGGTTCGCGCCCGATCTGGTCAATTACACCATCCCGGCTCCGGCGGAGGGCGGGAAGGGGGTGCGCGTGCTGGGTGCTGACGGAAAATCGTTGGCAGTCCAGTTCACCCCCGGATCGATTGGCCAAGCCACGTTGAGCTTTGTGGCGTCGATTCCTTCCAATGGTGTTTCGACCTACACAATCCGGACCGACGGCCAGGGGCCGGTCGCGCCCCCCGCGGTAACGACTCTCAAAGAGGGCGAACTGCTGATCCTTGCCAACCAACTTCTCGCAGTCAAAGTTCCGGCTCCGCTGGAGAAAACGTTCAATCCGCCAGTTGCCGCCGACAAACTGCCAGCGCCAATCCTGGCATTTCGCGGTCCGGACGGTGTGTGGCGCGGGGCTGGCTCGATTGTGCATCAGCGACCTGTGAAATCGTTGCGCATCACGCAAACCGCCACCGGCCCGGTCTTTGCAGAAGTGCGGTACCGGCTCGAATACGAGGGCGGCGGTTTCTATGCGGCAACGATTCGCGTTACCGATCAGGCACCGTTTGCGCAGGTGAGCGAGGAATACGATCTCGGTGTGTCCGCCAATGCTCATTTCTGGCAACTCGATTTATCGAAAGGCTGGAAGCCCGACGCTGCCGAGCACATGAATGTTGCCGGTCAGGGGTTCATCCCGGTGGCCTACCCTAGTCTGGCGGATGAAGAGAAAACCACCACGTCCGGTCCCAGTGTGGGCGCGGATCTGCACAATGGCGCCAGCACGCCGACACGGTGCATCCATCATGACTCATGCTGGGGTAGCCGGTTCGTTTCTTTTTATGGCATCCACGAAGCCGCGGCACGCCAGGCCAGTCCTAAAAATTATCCACTGGTCATTGTGGCGCCATTGCATAAAGGCGATTGGCGGCGTGCCAATAGCCTGCCGGTCTATGTCAAGAACGGCCATGTGCGTGTCCAGTTTCCGATGGATGTGGCCCCGATATCGTGGATCAATGAACCCGCCTCCGATGTTTCGCCGTTCTCCTGCCACGAACACGACCCGAATTTGCCCGCGACCTATGGCCGGCGGGTCTGGGCGCTGGTCTTGGCCCAGCCCCCCCTGAAGGTGGTTGGCTATATCCGTCCGATGTATCGTATGGACGGTGTGCGCTGGTACGCCGGTTTCGGCGACGAACATTCCATCACCAAGGGGACGACCGCGCCGCAATTCAGCCTGGCCATTGGCGTTTCGGCCGGCGTACACGAAGTGAAAATCAGCGAGTGGGAATGGCCAGAAATGCCACCGGCACCCGTGCGGGCGGCGTTGTCGATCCAGTAGGTTGCGTCATTATATTGACTGACTAACCCGTTCTGCTGGCAGGTCAGGTGGGAGCAAAAAACGGGAACAACGGAGCTTGCACCGACCGGCGCGCGTTGACATAATCCATGGTCACTCTTATGTCACTCGCTCTCAATAAACCCAAACTCGACAACCTCGCTGGTGACATCTGGAAATCCGCCGAGCGGTTGCGCGGGAAGTTCAAAGCCTACGAATATCAAGGGGTCATTCTCCCCATCATCGTGATCCGCCGGTTGGAGTGCGTGCTGCTGGCTTGGCGGGAAAAGAAGCGGGCGGAGGTGCTGGCCAAACGGCCCGACACGAAGGAAAAGGATCTCGCCAAACTCGTGAAAGGCCTCGAAATCAGCACGGCCCCGTTTTCCAATAAGACCGATTGGACGTTGCATAAGGTTTACGCGGAAGACCACGCGATTCTGGCAGACAACTTCCGCGCCTACATCAACGGGTTCTCCAAGAATGTGGACGAAATCATCGAGCACTTCGGCTACCGGGCCACAATCGCCACGATGGAGAAGAACAACCGACTCGCGCCGATCCTGAGCCAATACAAGGAACTCGCGCTCGGGCCGGATACCCTGACGCCGTTGGAGATGGGGTACATCTACGAAGAATTGCTCCGGCGGTTCTCGGAACAAAGTGGCGAAGAGGCTGGGGAACATTTCACCCCGCGCGAAGTCATCCGCCTGATGGTCGAGTTACTGGAAATCCCGATTCCCGACCGGCATTTCTCCATTTACGATCCGGCCAGCGGCACCGGCGGCATGTTGTCGGTCGCCAAGGAACATTTGCTCGACCAGGCCACCACGCCGTCCGAACGGCAACTCGTTGAAAAATATGTGACGGTCCATGGCCAGGAGTTATCGCCGACAAACTACGCCATCTGTCAGGCGGACCTCCTGATCAAGGATGACAAACAGGCCAAGGTGACGCTTGGCAACTCGCTCATCCCGCACGACCCGCACAGCAAAGAGCCGGGTGACCAGTGGCCCGAATCCAAGCACAAGTTCAACCGGATGCTGAGTAATCCGCCGTTCGGCGTCACGTGGGGCGGCAAGGACGGCTACGAAACCGATGTTCGGAAGCTGGAAAAGACCCGCTACCAAGCCGGTCTGCCACGATCCAATGACGGCGCACTGCTGTTTCTTGAAACGATGCTGGCCAAGATGATCCCGACGGCAGACGGGGGGAGCCGGATTGCCATCATCTTTAATGGCTCGCCGTTATCCAATGGCGATTGCGGTTCCGGTGAGAGTGAAATCCGGCGGTGGATACTGGAGAACGACTGGCTCGACGCCATTGTGATGCTGCCCGATCAGTTGTTTTACAATACCGGCATCTTCACCTACATCTGGCTGCTGCGAAACGACAAGCCGGCCAGCCATCGCGGCCGGGTGATGCTCATTGACGCCCGGCAACAGTTTGAGAAAGAGCCGAAATCCTTTGGGAACAAACGGCACCGCATTACGGATGCGCACCGTGGCTGGATCGAAGAACGGTACCGGGATGGTTGGGGTAAGAATTACGCCGACGAACAAGTGAAGATTTTCCAGCAGGAAGATTTTGCCTATCACAAAGTGAGCGTCGTGTTTTGGCAGACGGATGAAAACGACAAGCCGGCCATCATCACTGAGCCATACGAAAAAACGTTCACCGCCGGGAACGTCACCAAGGAACTGGAGTTTTACGCCAGCGAATTGACGTTCCGCGTGCAGGTGAAGGTTTCCGAAAAGGTAGGGCGCGGTGTCTCTACCGCGCCGTCCGGCCCCGTCCAAACTATCACGCTGACCCTCGCCGCCAAAGACAACGCGGCGAAGAAATTCAAGGCAGCTTTCGGAGATCGCCCGGAAATCCTTTCTGTCGAATGGACGCACCGGCATTATGTGCAGGACGACGAATACATTCCACACGGTGAAGACATCGCGGCGTTTTTGAAGCGGGAAATCGCCAAAGAGATCATCCGCTGGGAAGACAGTCCGCAACTCGGCTACGAAATCCTGCCAAACAAATACTTCTACCGCTACCAGCCGCCCACGCCAGCGAAGGATTTGCTGACGGAGTTTTGGAGGTTGGAGAAGCAGGCGGAGGGAATGTTGGAGGGGTTGGCGAAGTGATCCCGACTCGCAGGAGTTCAGGCGTGGAATTCTTCGGAACGATTCCGAGCGAATGGAACGTAACCGCGCTGAAACGGGTTCTTTCGGAACCGTTGAAATATGGCGCGGTCGAACCGGGCGATGATTCAGACCCAAGCAATCCGAGATACCTCCGCATCACTGATTTTGACGGCGATGGGAGCCTGAGAGACGACACATTTGTTTCACTGCCCGAAGAAATCGCGCGCCACTATTATCTCCGAGATGGCGATGTTCTCTTTGCCCGGAGCGGAGCGACGGTCGGAAAGACTTTTCTGTTTCGGAACTACTCCGGTCGTGCGTGTTTCGCTGGCTACCTCATCAAGGCATCAACAGCGCGGCACAAACTGACGCCTGAATTTCTCACCTATTTCACGCGCTCACCCGCCTACGATGCGTGGAAGGATTCCATCTTCACCCAAGCTACGATTCAGAACATCGGGGCCGATAAATACGCGCGACTTCCAATTTGTCTGCCGCCGCTACCGGAGCAAGAGCGGATTGCGGCGTATCTGGATGCGAGTTGTGCGGCGGTGGACGCGGCAGTGGCCGCCAAACGCCGCCAACTCGATACCCTCGAAACTCTCCGCAAGGCGACGCTCCATGCCGCTTTTGCCAAAGAGAGCTGGCCAGTCGAAAGAATCAAAGACGTTGCTATGAGGATCGGTAGCGGGGTAACGCCCGATGGTGGCGCCGCCGGGTATCTAGATGAAGGAATCCCACTACTTCGCAGCCAGAACGTTCATTTCGACGGCTTACGCCTCGATGACGTAGCCTTTATCTCAAAAGAGACTCACGCGGAAATGGCAGGCAGCCAACTCAAACCACGAGACGTACTTCTCAACATTACGGGCGCGTCCATTGGCCGATGCACTTTTGTTCCTGAAAACTTTGGACAAGGAAACGTTAACCAGCACGTTTGCTTCATCCGAGTCAATCATCAGTTGGACTATCGCTTTCTTGCTGCATTCCTTTCCTCGCCACTGGGGCAAGGTCAGGTGTTTTCGTCGTTCACCGGAGCATCGCGGCAGGGATTGAGTCACAAAGAGCTTGGTTTTATTTCAATCCCGCTGCCGGGTCTTGCCGACCAGCGTGATACCGTGGACAAGATCAAGCAGCACGACGCAACACAGAATCAGGTTCGCACCAGCATCGAAACCCAAATTGCGACGCTGACGGCCTACCGGAAGTCACTAATCCACGAGTGTGTTACCGGCCAGCGGCGTGTGACCGAAGCGGACGTGCGGCGAGTGAACATCAAAGATGATGTTGCATGAATCTGGAGTTCACGGTAGAGTTTTACGAAACAGCGGAGGGCCGTTCACCGGTGGAGGAGTTTCTTGATATTGGCAACATGAAAAAGACGAACTTTGACCGCTATTTGGAGGAACAACTGAAAGACCCCGCCTTTGCCGAGCGGTTTGAGCAGGCGGGCGCGGCGTGGGATGTGGCGTTGCAGATTACGGCGCTGCGCGAGAAGGCCGGTCTCTCACAGAAAGACCTCGCGCGCAAACTCCGCACCTCCCAGCAAAACATCAGCCGGCTCGAATCGTTTTCCTACGAAGGCCACTCGTTGGCCATGTTGCGCCGCGTGGCCAAGGTTTTGCACGCCAAGGTGCGGGTGGTGTTGGAACCGGCCGAGGCAACCCCGGTGAGCCGGGTCGCCGAAGCGTGTGCGGCCTATCGGGTGAAACCGAACCCGGCCAAAGCATCAGGCGCGCGATGAACCGCAAGTCATTGATTCACGGGTGCGGCACCGGCCAGCAGCGCGCGACGGAGCCGCCTGCGCCGGGAGGCTGCGGCGCGTCAGTGGTGGACGTGCGGCAAGCCGGCGGTTGCTGGACCGCGGCCGGCTCGGTACACTCGGCGCATCAAGCATGAGCGCGAAGCCTTCCAAAGCCCTGGCCCGACTGGCTGCCGCAAAACCAACGCAACGGCCCGCGCGCGCACTGTTGACGGATGTGCGGGAGATGATCGTGCAGGCCCGGGCCGGCGTAGCCCGCGCGGTGGATTCGGGACTGACACTGCTCTACTGGCACATTGGCGATCGCATCCGCCGCGAGGTGCTCCGGGAGAAGCGGGCGGAGTATGGAGCGAAGATTGTCATATCGCTGTCACGACAATTGGCGAGGGAGTTTGGCCGGGGTTATTCCGAGCGCAATCTCGCCAACATGGTCCGCTTTGCGGAGATGTTTCCCGACCACAACATTTTGCAATCACTGATTGCAAAATTGGGTTGGACTCATTTTCAGAAGATCATCTACCTCGACGACCCGCTCAAACGCGACTTCTACGCCGAGATGTGTCGGATGGAAAACTGGAGCACGCGGACGCTGGCGAAGAAAATCGGCGCGCTGCTCTTCGAGCGCACGGCCCTGTCGAAGAAGCCGGGCAAGCTGATCCAGCGGGAGTTGGCGGCGCTGCGGGCCGACGACAAGCTGACACCCGACCTCGTCTTCCGCGATCCGTACATCCTTGATTTCCTTGGCCTGAAGGACACGTACGCGGAAAAGGACGTGGAGGCGGCAATCCTGCGCGAGATGGAGGCGTTCATTCTGGAACTGGGGGTGGGGTTTTGCTTTGTTGCCCGGCAGATGCGGATGCAGATTGACGACCGGGACTACTATCTCGACCTGCTGTTTTACCACCGCAAGCTCCGCCGGCTGGTGGCGATTGATCTGAAGATCGGCCGGTTTGAGGCCGCCGACAAAGGCCAAATGGAACTCTATCTGGGCTGGCTCAAGCGCCACGCGAGCGAGTTGGAGGAGGCCGAACCGCTGGGCATCATCCTGTGCGCCGGCAAAAGTCAACAACACGTAGAATTACTGGAAGTGGCGAAGAGCGGCATTCACGTCGCCAGCTACTGGACGAAGATCTTGCCCAAGAAACTGCTGGAGCGGAAGCTGCATGACGCGGTGCGGTTCGCGCGCGCGCGGCTGGAGGCGGCGAAGGACTGACCATGCCCAAGCAGAAACAAGCGCCGGAACTGAAGTTCCAGAAGCACATCGCGGATTATCTCATCCGTCAGCATCAGTATGGGGTGCTCGCACAGGCTGAGATTACGGACACTGAGAATTTTATCGCAGAGGACCACCTCTGGGCTTTCCTGAATGCTACCCAGGCCGACGCGCTCAAGAAGTTGGTGGCGGAGTACGGCGCGGATGCCCGGGATGAGGTGTTTAAGGCGTTGCGGAAAGAGCTGGTTTATACGCCGCTGTGGCTGTTGCTGCGGAATGGGCTTGAAGTGAAGAAGCGGGTGAAGCTGCAACTGTTCTATTCGAAACCCCGGTCGGCCCAAAGTATCGCATCGGTCGGGTATCCCCAGAACCGGATCACATTCCGTCCGCACTTTTACTTTGGCGAGACGAATCAGGAGATTGATTTCGTCTTTTACCTCAACGGCCTGCCCATTGTGGCGCTGGAGTTGAAGCATGAGGCGAATCAGACTGTTCATGATGCGGTAGGGCAATTTGCAAAGCGCAATCACAACCACAAGATTTTCCAGCATCCGTTCCTGTATCTTGCGGCTGATACCAGCGACGTGATGGCGGCGACCGACCCGCGGCGGGAGGAGAATTTCCGTTGGCATAACATGGGGTTGACCAACACGCCGACGAATCCCAACGAGTACCCGGTCGAATTCCTGTACCGCGAAGTGTTGGCCAAGGATCAGTTGTTGGAGGCGCTGTCGTTCTTTTTGGTGCGCGTGCCCAAGCGCGAGGCGGAGGGAGATAAGCAGGAGCGCCCGGCGTTCACCTTGTTCCCGCGTTATCACCAAAGCCGGCTGGTGCGGCATGTGGCGGACGACATCACCGCTCACTTTGTTGCCAAAGGCAATATCGGTAAAAAATATCTGGCTGATCATTCTGCCGGCAGCGGCAAGACACTGTCCATCTGCTGGCTGGCGGACCGGCTGCAAAGCCTCTACAAGCCCGGTACGAATGAGAAGTTGGTGGACATCACCTTTATTCTCACGGATCGCAAAGCGCTGGACACGAATGTCCGCGAGGACATCGAGAATTTTACCCACCTGAAAGATGTGCGGGGGATTGCCAAACACTCCGACGATCTGCCGCGGTTCCTAAAAGAACGGAAGTCGATCATTGTCACCACGCAACAAAAGTTCGCGGAGGTGCTTGGGACTCTTGAAGCGAACCCGGAATTGAAGAAGTTGCGCGTGGCATTCCTGATTGATGAAGCCCACCGGTCACAGGAAGGACAGATGGGCGCGGCCATCCGGTTGCCGTTCCGCAAGAAGCCGGATGAACCGGATGCGGACGTGCCGGAGCCGGACCCGGAGGAGTTGCTCGCGAAGGTCATTCGTGAGCACGATGCCAACCAGCTTTTCGTGGCGTTCACCGCCACGCCTTCGCAGGCTACGCTGGACCTGTTTGGGAAATCGTTCGATAGCTACACGGAAGCGGAGGCCATCGCCGAGGGGTACATCGTGGATGTGGCGGCCAGCATCATTTCCTACAAGACGCTTTATAATCTGCATTGCCATTTCGTTCCGAAGCCGGGCGAGGAGGAAAAGCTCTATTCCAAAGGGGTCGTCGCGAAGGCGTTGATGAACGTGGCGTTTCAGGATGATGGGCTCATCCAATACAAGGCCGAGGTGATGCTGCGCATTTTCGAGGAGCAAGTGATGCCGTTGATCGGTGGCCGGGCCAAGGCGATGATTGTGACCAGTTCGCGGATTGCCGGGTTGCGCTATTTCAATATCATCAAGGAAAAGATCAAGGAACGTGGAGCGAAATACAAAGCGCTCTACGCTTTCTCGGATTTTACGCATCCGGAGACGAACGAGGAAATTCACGAACACGCCGTGAATGAATTGAAGGCCGGCGAGTTGATTGAAGACCGGTTTGAGGGTGAGGATTACCGGTTAATGATCGTGGCGAACAAATTCCAGACCGGTTTTGATCAGCCGTTGCTGGCGGGGATGTTCCTCGATAAACCGGTCGTTGATCGCAGTGCTGTGCAGACGGTCTCACGCCTGAACCGTTGCCACGAAGGTAAGAAAGACGTGGTGGTGGTCGACTTTACCAATAATGCCAAGGCGATTCTGAAGGCGTTTCAGAAGTATCGCAAAGGCACGCCGTTCAAGCCGGAGGAACCGGACAAGGAACTGTGTCCCAAGCTCTACGCCGAGATTCTGGCGACGGGGGTGTTCACGCAGAAGGATGCCACTGATTTCAAAGTCAAGATCACTACCGGGACCGATGCGCAGGTGCAGTTTGTGGTGAACGCACTGCGGACCCGATTCCAGGCGAAGATTGTGGATTTGGAGGAACGTAAGACGTTCGTCAATTTGTTGGCCCGGTATGTGAAGGTGTTCCACTTCCTGAGCTGTTTCTTTACGTACGCACCGGAGTTGAAGGAGTTTGTTGAGTTTGCGGAATACGTTGGCCCGCAGCTCATCAAGCTTGGCAGCGTGTCCGATCTGATGAAACAGATTCGCCAGACGGAAGTCATCAAGGCGGCTGTCGAATATCAGGGCGTTACGACAAGCGGTGGTCCGGTCAAACTGAAGCCCGGTAAGGGGAAGAAGGGGGCCGGCCCGCCACCGATTAAAGCTACCGTTCAGGACATGATTGACACGATCCGTGCCCAGTTCAATATTTCAGACGAGGCCGCGCTTTATATCAAGGAAGTCACCGAAGAAAAGGCCGCTGATCCGTCCATCCGCAGTACCGTCATTGCGCACCGTGGCGACCCCGTCTATCTCGATGGCGCATATCGTGGCCAGGTCAATGGTGAGATTCAAACGGCCTATGATGGGCGGGGTCGGTATGAGGAGTTGGCCGACCCCAAATACACGGACACCGGGGGCATCTTCGACATCATGGCCGTGACTGTGATTCAAACGCACCTGTCTTTTGCGGCTTGAGACCATGAGTAAAACCTTTGACCAGATACCGGCGCACGACCGGCCGCGTGAAAAGCTATTGCGCTCGGGCGCGCCCGCATTGAGCGATCAGGAGTTGCTGGCAATTCTGCTCGCGAAAGGCACGACCAAAATCGACGTCATGACTCTCGCGCAAAACTTGATCCAAGTTGTCGATGCGAAAGGGTTGAATCTCAAAGTTGACGACATCGAGCATCTCGAAGGCATGGGCAGTGTCAAGGCAATGACAATCGTCGCTGCTCTTGAATTCGCCCGTCGGCGAATCAAGCCAGAGGGTGCGAAGATCGAAACGCCGGCCGATCTGTTGCCACACGTTCGACACTATGCCGATCGGAAGCAGGAACATTTTCTCTGTGCCACCATCAATGGAGCTAACGAGATATTAAACATTCGTGTCGTCTCAATTGGTCTGATTGATCGTAGTCCGGTGCATCCCCGTGAAGTATTCGCCGATGCTCTGTCTGACCGCGCCTCGGCAGTCATCGTGGCTCACAACCATCCCAGCGGAAGCCTTGAACCGTCAACGATCGACATTACCATCACCGCGCAACTCAAGGCGGCTGGATCAATCGTGGGGATCGACTTGCTGGACCACATCATCTTCAACCGGAGCGGGTATTTCAGCTTCTTGGAGGAAGGAAAACTGTGAAATGGTAATACGTCAGTGACGGCTGGATATCGGAACGTAGCTGCGCTCGTCAGAGTGTGGCGAACGGTAGGATCCACCGCCTGACGGCGGCGGCCACGGGACGCCCCCTTCGTCACTGACGCATTACGTGAAATGAACCAAGCAACGGGCGTATTTGTGGCGTTCGCAATCCCAGAGAATTATGATACCTCTGGGCGGCTGGCGCTTTTTCCAGGACCGTCGTAAAATTATTGAACCGGCTATCACCAACTGATCAACAAGGAAAAATAATATGGAACATGCAAAAGTAATTTTGGATAAGGATTTCGTAATCGGGGATGTTGATCCCCGGCTCTTCAGCGGATTTGCCGAGCATTTAGGGCGGCATATCTACACTGGGATTTACGAGCCCGGCCATCCGCAGGCCGATGAGCAAGGGTTCCGCCGGGATGTGCTGGAATTGGTCCGGGAACTCAATATGCCGCTGATGCGGTATCCGGGTGGAAATTACGTCTCCGGGCACAATTGGGAGGACGGGGTGGGTCCGCGCGACCAGCGGCCGCGCCGGCTCGATCTGGCCTGGGAGACAACCGAGACCAATCAGTTCGGCACGAACGAGTTTATGAATTGGTGTCGCAAGGCGGGGACGTCACCGATGTTGGCGGTCAACCTTGGCACGCGCGGTGCCGATGCGGCTCGGAACTATCTGGAATACTGCAACCATCCCGGCGGCACGTACTGGAGCGATCTGCGCCATCAGCACGGCTACTCCCAGCCGCACCAGGTGAAACACTGGTGTCTGGGAAACGAGATGGATGGGCCCTGGCAGATCGGCCATAAGACCGCGACCGAGTATGGCCGCCTCGCGGCGGAAACTGCGCGCATGATGAAAAAGTTTGATCCCACCCTGCAACTGGTGGTCTGCGGTTCATCCAATCGTGGGATGCCAACGTTTGGCAGCTGGGAAATGGAAGTGCTCGACCACACATTCGACGATGTCGATTACCTGTCGATCCACACCTACTATGGCAAGGGGAAAGATAACACGGCGGCATTTCTCGGGTGGCCGGATCACATGGACAGATTTATCGAGGAGGTGAGCGCGTTTACCGACGCCGTTGCGGGCAAGCGTCGGAGCTTCAAGCGGGTTCATCTGTCGTTCGATGAATGGAATATCTGGGGCTCGACTCCCGGACCCGACAAGAAGTGGCAGGTCGCTCCGCGCCAATTGGAACAGATCTACACTGCCGAAGATGCGCTCGCGTTCGGCGGATTGATTCTCTCGCTGCTCAACCATGCGGACCGCGTCAAGATTGGTTGCCTGGCCCAGGTGGTGAATGTAATTGCCCCGATTATGACAGCGCCCGGCGGCCCGGCTTGGCGGCAGACTATTTTTCATCCATTCGTCCAGGCGTCGCGCTACGGACGCGGGACCGTGCTGCGCGCACTGGTGGATTCCACCAAGTACGATGCCTCGAACGGCAACGGATTCCCGTACCTCAAAATCGCCGCCGTGCGCAACGCGGAGGCAACTGGCTTAACCTTGTTTGCGCTCAATCGTGCTTTGACTGAACCGCTGGAGTTGGCTGTGGATCTGCGAAGCTTCGGCCCGTTAAAAGTGTGTGACTGGTCGGTTCTCCGTGAGGATGATCTGAGCGCAATTAACACGGCCACTGAACCCAATCGCGTCTGTCCGAAGCCGGCCCAGGGTGCGGTTGTGGATCGTGGTCACTTGCGCGCCACGCTCCAACCAGCTTCGTGGAATGTGATTCGACTCACCGGAAAGAATTCAAAATGAAAACTGATATCACAGATCACTGGCCGGCATTTCAGCAGCGGATCACGGAACTGGCCCGACAGCCGGCCGGAACTTTGTCACTACCGGATGGCGTCTACGGCATCTCGCAGACGTTGGAGCTGCCGATCACGGTGAGCCTGCAACTGGCACCGGGGGCGCGCCTGGTGGCGCTGCCGGGGTTTCAGGGGGCAGCCGTGGTGCGGAAACAGCCGGGCGAACTCGGCGTCCATCACCATTACGGGCGGATTACTGGTGGCGTCATCGATGGGGGAAAACAAAATGTTATCGGGATCCATGCGCCGGGCGCCTGTCGGTTGGATATTACGGATGTGGAGATTGTCGATTGCCTGCAAAAGGGCATCTACATCGGACAGACCGAAAAAACCTGGGGGTACGAAGTCAACGTGCGGGGGGTCCGGTGTGCGATCGACCTTGCGACCGCGCATGCCCCCGGCAGCATTGGCCTGCACTACGAACAGATCACCGACAGCTACGTGAGCCAGGTGGTCGTCATCGGCTACGAGACCGGTGTGGCCAGTGAAAGTTCGGCCAATGATTTCTCGCAGGTCCACGTCTGGAGCGTCACTGCGCATGGGCCGTTAAAGCGCAACTTCTATTGCAACGGCTGGGGTGATTCTTATAGCCAATGCTATGCCGATGCGCCGTTCGACGAGGGGCGGGAATGTTACGGTTTCCTGGTCAACAAGCCATTCAATCGGTTCAGCAATTGTCGGGTCTATAGCAATGCGTTTACATTCGATAACACGGTGGTGGGATTCCAACTGACCCCGGCCGGGACTCACGGCAGCTATCTCAGTAATCTCTTCACGGCCGGACCCGACCGTCGAATCAAAGCAGCTTTCGCTGGAACTTTTGAGGCCGCAACCATTCTCGGTAACGGTTACGATCCAAATGTCCTCAGTGGGCGTGAAAACCGTATTCCTTCCGACACTGGTGGAATCAGCTACATTTCGCCCTTAAAAATCGGACAATAAATAATCGCGAACCCATGCAGCTGCCTCTCATCCTCAGTCCTAACTCGGGTCAATGGTCCGGTGGTGGCTGCTTCGGCCACCGGGGAAATCCGGCAACGATCCCGCTGCATCTCAATCGAGTGACGTTCGAACTCGTGCGACGAGAAACACGATGACCTCTGCACCTCATCGACTCACGCCACGTCAACGGGTCCAGACAGCCCTTGCGCATCGGACGCCCGACCGTGTGCCGTTCTCCTGGCAGTTTTGCGCCACGCCAGAAATGAGCCAATGTTTGGAGTTGGAACTAGCCTCCCGCGGCATTTCTTGGACGGCCCTTCGCCGGGCAACCGAAGATATCGAAGGGATTGCTCCGAACTATTGCGGACCCCAGGAACGTTGTGGCGGGCCTTGGGATGTCTGGGGGATTGGTTGGAAAGACGTCAATTACGGTCTTGGCTCGTACCGGGAGGTCGAAACCTATCCGCTGGCCGGCATCGACAGCAGTGCGGCGCTCGATGACTATCCGTGGCCCGATCCGGCGTGGTATGACTATGACGGTCTGCCCAAGCAGGTGGCGGAGAAAGATCCCACAAAGGCCATTAAGTTTCTCGCCTTCAACCCGCTCGAAACCCTGTGCTGGATGACGGGGCTCGAGGAGGTGCTCTGCAATTGTGCCGTTCGTCCGGATCTTGTGATCTGCGGTCTCGAACACATTGTGAACTTCTACGAGCAGCGCTTGGTGCGTTCGCTTGCGAGAATTGGGAGCCGGGTCGACGTAGTGTTTTTCTTCGATGACCTTGGCAGCCAGGCCGGGCCGTTGGTTTCTCCCGCCATGTATCGGGATTTGATCAAGCCGTTTCACCAGCGGCTGTTCACCACGGCTCACAAACTGGCCCCCGCCGCCAAGGTCATGATGCACAGCGACGGCTCGGTCGTCGCGTTGCTTGGCGAGCTGATCGACGCCGGGCTCGATGTTCTGGAGGCGGTGCAGGTCGACTGTGCCGGCATGTCTCCGCACAACCTCAAGGCGACCTTTGGCGACCGGCTCTCGTTTCATGGCGCCATCAGCGTGCAGCAACTTCTCCCGAAGGCTGATGCCTCGACCGTCGAACGGACCTGCCGTGAACTGGTCGAGATTCTGGGTGCCGGCGGCGGTTACATCGCTGCGCCATCCCACGCGATTCAGATGGGCACACCGGTCGAGAACGTTATGGCGATGCTGAAAGCCGTGCTCGGACCCGACGATTACGCCACCGCTTGCCAGCAAAGCACACTCGGATGAAGATATGAACCAACACCGCCTCACTCCGCGACCGCCGCTCGGCTGGAACAGCTACGACAGCTTCGGCTGTTTCATCAATGAGCCGCGCGCCTTGGACAATCTGCGCGTCTTTGTCGATCGACTGCAGCCGCACGGCTACGAGTACTTCGTCATTGACGCCGGCTGGTACCGGCAGTTCGACCTGGCCGGCCGCGAATTCCCGACCAAGGACGATTCGTACCGGGTGGTGTTCGATGAGTTTGGGCGGCCGATTCCCTCAACAAATTTCTTTCCGAATGGTTTCGGCCGCCTCGCCGCGGCGTGCCACGCGGCGGGTGTCAAATTCGGCATTCACATGATGCGCGGAATTCCCCGCAGCGCGGTCGCGGCAAACACGCCGGTCAAGGGCACGGCAGCCCGCGCGGGCGACATCGCAAATACCGGCAGCACCTGTTCCTGGTGCGCGGATAATTTCGGCGTCGACATGCGCCGGCCCCGCGCCCAGGCCTACTACGACAGCCTCATCGAACTGCTGGCGGGGTGGGGCGTGGACTTCATCAAATACGACGACATCATCCCGTCGCCGCCGGAGGTTGACGCCGTCGTGAACGCCATCGAGAAGTGCGGGCGCGACATCGTGCTCAGCCTCTCGCCCGGCAACGGTCACAATGAGGACGGCTGGCCGGCGTATTTCCGCGCCAACATGATCCGCACCAGTGGCGACATCTGGGACAGCCGCGAAGACTTTCGCTGGGTGTTCGAGCGCTGGCAGACATTCCTGCCGTTGCTCGACAAACTGCCGTCGGGCTGCTGGCTCGACATGGACATGATCCCGTTCGGTGAATTGCAGGTGTGGAATGCCAGTGGCGAGACCGGCGAGATTCTTATGAACGGCAGCGGTTCACGGCGCCAGAGTCAGTTGAATTCGGCGCAGAAGCGGACCTTCATGACGATGCGCGCCCTGGCGGCCTCGCCGCTGATGATGGGCGGTAACCTGCCCGGGACCGATGCGGAATCGTTCCAGCTGCTCACTGATCCGGCGATGCTCGCGTGCAATCAGAACGGCGTGATCGGCAAACTCGTGACGTTTACCGATTGGACGAACACCTGGCGAACGCCGCATCGGTCGCAGGCCGGGGCCGGGTGGTTCGGCATCTTCAATCGCGACGGCAACCACGCGCAAGAGATCGTGGCCGACGCCACGGTGCTTGGGATTTCGCCGGCGAGCCGCCTGTATGACATTTGGAATCGGCAGGAACTCGGCAACCTCAGCCAGCCGCTTCGGCTGACCCTGCCGCCAGACGAAGTGTTGTTTATCCGATATCAGCCATGAACCAGCCCAACATTCTCTTCATCATGGCGGACGATCACGCTGCCCACGCGATCAGCGCGTACGGCAGCCGGATCAACCAGACGCCAAACCTCGACCGCATTGCCAATGGCGGGATGCGTTTTGACAATTGTTTTTGCACGAACTCAATCTGCACGCCGAGCCGGGCCGTGATCCTGACCGGTACCCACAGCCATGTGAACGGCGTGACCACCTTGCGGACCTGGCTTGATAACCGGCTGCTGACTTTCCCAAAACTCCTCCAGCAGGCAGGCTATCAAACTGCACTTTTCGGGAAGTGGCATCTCGGGCAGGGACCGGCGCACTGTCCGACCGGCTTCGACGATTGGGCCGTGCTGCCTGACCACGGCAATTACTTTAACTCCGATTTCATTTTCAGCGGACCGAACGGCGGCACGCAACAACTCGTGCCTGGCTACATCACGGACGTGATTACAGACCTGTCGCTCGACTGGCTGAAGCAGCGCGACCGGACCAAGCCGTTCTGTCTCTTGACGCACCACAAAGCGCCGCACCGGCAATGGCTCACCGATGAGGCGCATGTCGGAATGTATCTCGGCGAGACGATTCCCGAGCCGGACAATTTACAGGACGATTACCGGAACCGCGCCTTTGCCGCCGCAGCGGCCGCAATGCGTGTCGGCGTGCACATGAACCAGGGCGACCTTCAGGCCGAAATCAATCACGCTTTGCCGGAACCCGAGCTCCGCGCTTGGGCATACCAGCGTTACATCAAAGCCTACCTGCGCGTCGTCGCCAGCCTCGATGACAATGTCGGGCGCATGCTCGATTACCTCGATGCGGAGGGGTTGACCGAGGATACATTGGTCATCTACACGTCCGACCAAGGTTTCTTTCTCGGCGACCATGGCTGGTTCGACAAACGATTCATGTACGAGGAATCACTGCGGATGCCGTTTCTGGTCCGGTACCCGCGCGAAATCGCGCCGGGCAGCGTTAATTGCGATCTGGTGGCCAATGTGGATTTCGCGCCGTTGTTCACTGACCTGGCCGGATTGCCCGCGCCAAAAGAATTTCAGGGGCACACCTTCCGCTCAATGCTGCGCGGCCAGACGCCGGCGAACTGGCGGCAATCACTCTATTACCGGTATTGGATGAACCGCGGCGACCACAATGTGGCAGCGCACTACGGTATCCGCACCTTGGAATATAAACTGGTCTATTACTATTACGACGGGCTGAATCTTCCCGGCACTGAAGGCGGCCCAACGGATTGTCCCTCAATCGTTGGCCGCAAACCCGAGTGGGAGCTATTCGACCTGAAGAATGATCCGCGCGAAATGAATAACGTTGTCAATGATCCCGCCTATGTCGACATTCGCCGGCAACTGACTGACGAACTGCACCGGTTGCAAGCGGACCTCGGTGACACCCGGTACGTTGAGGACAAATGACGAAATCCAACAATCTTTTTCCGTTCCACTGCGGCAGCAGCCTCGGGGGCTGGCTCTCGCAGGCCAATGTCCTTGATGAAAAGCATCTCGCGTCCAAATACCAGCGCGAGCATATCGCACGGCTGGCTCGGGCCGGTGCGGATCACTTGCGGTTGCCGGTGGATTTTGAATTGATCGAAGAATCGGCGGCTCCGCACCGGCTGCGTGAGACCGGCATGCGCTGGGTGCAACAAGCGTTGGATTGGGCCTGGGCGGAGGGGCTCGGTGTGACACTTGACCTGCACAAATGCGCCGGGATGTCGTTTTTTACTCCGGAGACGAATCGACTGTGGTCGGATCCTGCCTTGCAACGGCGCTTTGCCAATCTGTGGCGGCAACTGGCGGAGCGGTTCCGGTCCGTGCCTCACGACCGGCTGGTGTTTGAATTGCTGAACGAGCCGACAGCCACCGATAATGCGCAGTGGAATGATGTGGCCGCGCTGGCGCTGGCGGCGATTCGCGAAGTCGATCCAGCTCGGTGGGTTGTGATTGGCTCGAATTCGTGGAATGTCCCGCCGACCTTTGTTGATCTTCGTGATTTCCGTGATCCACGCGTCGCGTATGCGGTGCACTGGTATGAGCCGTTTATCTTTACGCACCAGAAGGCGCCGTGGTGCGACTGGCTGAAAACGATTGATCTGACAGTCGAATACCCGAGCGTGCTCGGCGATCTCACGCCGTATCAGGCACGGCTGACGGATCCCGCCTGGCGCGAACAACTCTTGCTTTTCTCGAAGGAATCGCTCGGCTACGAACGGATGGAACGGTGGTTTCAGCCGGTGGCGGCATTTGCGCAAAGAACCGGTGCGCCACTCTATTGCACTGAATTCGGCTGCTGGGATCCCGCGCCGCGCGCGTCCCAGCTGAATTGGTTCCGCGACAGTCTGCGATTGTTTGAAAAATATAACCTGGCTTGGGCACAATGGGATTACGCCTGCCTATTTGAAAATGACGGCACGCCCAAACCGCCGCTCGCTGTCCTCTTCGAAGGCCAACAGCCGACTCAGAAACGCGCCCTATGAAATTAACTCAGGTCTTCGCAGGTGCGGTGAAGTTGACGTCAGCGTTGGTAGGGCGGGCTGTCTCTAGCCCGCCGTTCCGTGTTTCTCTGTCTATTCCCGCAGGCGGAACCACCTCACCATTCAGTGAGTGGTTAAGTTTCACCGGTGCACGAATTAATCTCCCGCAGCGGCGCGGTAGTGACACCGCGCCCTACCAGACAGCCGACATCCAACTGCATCGTTCCGGCCTAGAGGGCGCGATGCCTACCAACTGCAGTTATTTTCTGCATGGTATTACCGTCGCTGTAACACTGCTGGTTCTGGGCTCGGTTTCGTGCGCATTGGCCGGCGAACCCGGTTGGAGCGAGATTCCGCCGTCCCAGTGGAAGGGCAATGTTCAAATCGAAGTACCGGCGCTGAAGCGAATGGCCGCCGCGACGATTGCCTTGCCGGCCAGTCTCGCCAAACCGCTGGAGGTGGTCAGTTCGACTGTGCAGCCTCCGGGGCTCTACGAAATTCGGCTGACTGTTCGTCCCTCCCACGTGGCCGATTCAACAGCATTTCACGGCGGGCTGCGGGTCAAATCCGGCGGCCTGAGCTGTGCCGAATTTCCCGGCCAGTTTTTTGCCCGCGCCCATGCGGCGGAGAGTCGGACGTTCCAATTTGTCCAACCATCAGCCGGGTCGCTCCAGCTGACTCTCGAAGCGTTTGCGGATCCGGCGGCGGTTGAAGCTGCCCGCACAGCCGGCAAAATCAAAAAGGGAGAAATCGAGACAACCAGCAATGACGCAAACCTGGATATTGATCTGGGGCTCACGCTTACGCCGGATAAGGCCGTTTATTATCTTGTGGACCAGGTCGAATACCGCCCCGTCTCGCGCAGCGGCCGGGTGACGGCGGTCGCGATCGAAAAAATTCGCTACAATCCCGGCGACAAGCTGACCGGCAGTGTTGCCGTGGCGGACGTCGGCGGGAAGAGCGGGTCCGGCGTGATCACCCTGTATCTGGAGCACAATGTTCGCGACCGGACAAAGGTCGGAAGTCTACCGGTCAAGCTGGGGCCGACGCCGCAGACATTGCCCTTTGAAGTTTCACTGCCGAACGAGGAACTCGGTTATGCGTTGGTGGCCGAATTCAGCACGGTGGAGGGAGCTGACCGCAACGAGGCTGCCGAGTATTTCACCATCGCAGCCAACTTCAACCGAGTTGCCATCTATGGTGGGAACCCGGGTGGCACGCGCGATGTGACGTTGGAGGAGGAACCGATCCGGCGGAGTCTCACGGCCAGTCGGGCGGATTACTTCAATGCCTGTGAGTACTTTGCCTGGGCGGCCGATGATCTACTCGCGATGAGCACGACCAACGACTACTGGTATTCGGGGCAGACCAATTATCGGATGAATCGGCAGACCCTCCAGCGGCAGATCCGGTTGGCGCACGAACAGGGGATTGCCATGGTCACGTATGGCAAATGGTGTATCGATGGACCGATCGGGTGGAATGCGGTCTACGATCGCCCTGCGGATTTTCAGGGGAACTACAATCATCCGGTTGGCATGTGGGAGAGTGTGAACGCGATCACCTTTGATCGGCGGCGGAACGGTGAACAAGTTCCGTATTCACCGCGGCCGAGCGGGACCGGGCCGTGGTTTGATGTCTGGTGGAACGACTTCCTGGGAATCTCGCCCGACACGGACGCCGCCAATGTCCGCGAGTCAGCCGAGGAAACTCTGCGCTCGGTGGCGCTCTTCGGCTGGGATGGAATCCGCTGGGATGGCCATCCGCGCGGGGCCGGTTGGGCCCAGTGCGGTCATGCTGGAAACTACTTGGCATGGGCGGCGCGCCAGACACAGTCGGTCGTCCGTTACTTCAAGGAGATCGTTAACGCCAAGTATCCCAAGTTCGGCCACGGCTACAACTACCTGCTCATCGAGCCCAATAAGGATTACGCCTGGGCCGTTGAGGATTTCGAACTCGACGAACTGGCCCGCGGTGGCGGATTGCTGATGAACGAATCCATCGGCAACGCTTCAGGCGGATGGACCTTCGAAAGTGAGGCGCACAATCTCCAGGTGGACAGCGACCTCTGCCGCGAACGCGGCGGCTTCTATCTCGGCATCAGCTTCGCCAAGTCCCCGCGGGATCTGCTGATCGAAAGCGCCTTGTGGGCGGCCGCTGGCTGCCGACCGTATGGCGGAATGACCCGGGAATCCCGCCGCTACTGCACGCGATATGCGCAGTACACCTTCGACGAAAATCTGCGGCGGTTGGCGAACCCTGAGAAGGTATTGGCGCCGCAGGGAACGACCCGGCTTTGGTGGCAACCATTCGTTTACGAGACCCCGCTCATTGACGGCAAGCGGCAACTCGTGGTCAACCTGCTCAACCTGCCATGGGATGACAAGCGGCCGCCGCGGGATACCAAGGTTGAACCGAAATGGAATATGCCGCCGGGGACCGACCCGGTTACGTTCGCGTTAACGCTTCCGGCCGGCGTGCATGCGACCGGTGCGAATCTGATTGATCCCCAGACGCTCGTGGTTGTGCCGTTGCCCTTGAAAGAGGGTCGCCTGGAAGTGCCGGCTGTCGCCAATTGGAGCGTGGCGGTCATCGATCTCGCGGCGGAAGCCGGTGCGCCGGCGCTGGCGGAGCTTTACGGTACGCCGAAAACTTTTGGCGTGAACCGTCCCAATCTGAAGGCTGAAGAGCGTCGTCCCGAAGTGACCTTTGATCCGACGCAGGAAGTGTGGGAAGTGAACAAGCGCATGGCCGGCCTCGCGCCGGATTGGGTTGTCAAATCGACCGCCGAACAGGCCGCGTTTGATGCCCTGCCGGCCGCGGAACGGCCGGCGGCCCTGTTCAAGAAGCGCAGCCAGACATCCCCTGAAAGTCTGATCAAACAATGGTGGAAAGGCGGTTCGTTGCCCGACGATTTAAATCTCACGAACAAGGTTTTTGCCTTCGGCGATCTGACACCCGTCCGCAATGGCCGGTTCGACATTTTCCATGCCCGTGGGAGTATGGATTACCGGCTCCGGCTGCCGCAAGTCTTTGCCGGCCTCGACCGTTTTGCCGTGACCGATGCGCCGTTCTGGGGTGGGTTCCGGGGCGGACCGGGCGGGATGGGATTGGGAAACAACGTTCCCTGGTCGCGCTACCCTGAGTTCGACTTGTTGCTGTTCACCGGCATTCCGCATTCCGCGATTGGTGCCGAAAATTGCTATGGCATGGTCGAGTACGTCAAGGCCGGTGGGGCAGCCTTCTTTACCGGTGGCGAGTACGCATTCGGCAAAGGCGGCTACATGTTTACAGTGCTTGAACGCGACCTGCTGCCGGTGCTGTGCACTGAGATGAAAGATACCCGGACCAGCGCACAGCCGGTGGCCTGCGAACCCGGTCCGGATTTTTCCGAACTAAAATGCAAAGCCAACTTTGCCGCCAAACCCGCGTTCTGGGTCTACAATCAGGTAGTGTTGAAAGATCAGCCCGGCATCAAGGTGTTTTTGACGTCGGCCAAAGGTCCGGTGTTGGTGGGATGGCAGGTGGGCAAGGGGCGTGTGGCCTGTTTCCTCGTTGATTATCGCGGCAAGTCGGAGAAGGGGACAACCGCTTTCTTCGATTGGGCTGATTGGCCGGACTTGGCGCGCGCGGTATTCGCGTGGCTGGCACCGGAGGCCGGTCAGACCGGGCCGGCGCGCACAGGCATCACAGCCGATGAAGCCAAGAAATTACTCGCCAAGCTCGACCAGGACACATTGGGAGATGGCAGCGATCTGGGCGTGGAAGGCTTGGGGGAAACAAGTCGGTCCAGCTCCGGCCGCGATCGCGCCAAAAAGTCGGATAGCGAACGCGTTGGAACGATCCGGCGCTTGTTAACGGCGCCGGCAACCGCGGTCGACCCAGCCGTGATGCTGGGGCAACTGTTTATGCCAGGAAGCCTGCCGAACGAGGTGCGCTGGGGTGTCATTGATTGTGTCGTGGCGCACCCGCCAACGGGATTACCGGACCGTGTGAAGGCGGGACTGAACCACTCCGACACCGCGATCCGCCAGACGGCATTGCAATGTCTCGGAGCCGTGGACGCCGCGGCGGTGTTGCGAGAATTCAATAATCCGCCGTCCATGCCAGAAGGGGATCAGGTCGGCCGGATGTACGCCTTGACCCTGACCCTGCCGCTGGTCAAAGGCCCGGGCCTGGTTGACGAAGCCCGACGGCGCGTGGGGCAGTGGAACGCTGCGGAGAAAGAAGTGTTCGACAAATGGACGGAGGGCAAAGGGTTTACGACGGCCGCGCCGGAGCTGCCGTGTCTGAATGCCGAAGCATTATTTCAGCGGATTGGTTGGCTGGCCTACTTGAGCCGGCAGGATCCGCAAGTGTACGGTGCGCAGTTTGTTCGGGAATGGCTGCTGACGGGAACGTATCAGGACTATTGCTGGCGGACGATTGGCAACAAGCATCCGGGCGATTGGCAGCGGTTGAGCGCGTATTTGGGCCGGCTCCGCGATCTGACGCGGCCCGACATCGAGGCACTACTAAAGACTCAACCGGACGTGGTCGCCGCAGGTTTTGGCAAAGCTCATTTCACACTCGAATACCGGGCGGCATTGAATGTCTTGGGTGGTCAGGATCGGACGGCAACGGCCGGGATTTTGGCGAAGCTCAAAACGGCTGCGAACCCCGATCTTGCTGCGTTTGCTGCTGCGCGTTTGGAAACGTCAGAAAAGCGCAATGCGAAGCCCTGAGAGCGTCTTTATAATCGGAGGGACGCGCTTCGCGCGTCCGTTTGTCTCCGCACTGCGGCCACGACGAAGCGTGGCCCTCCGGGGGGGGCACTGGGGCAAAATTAATTTCAAAATACGCTCTGAGGGAAATCGTAGAACGGGCGTCCCGCCCGTTTATTAGGAGGACAGGCATCTTGCCTGTCGATGATTGATGCGGATCAGGCGAATTATCAATCAGGCCACAATGTTCTGCTCGTCAAATGCAACCAAGTTCGGCATTCTATCGACCCTAAACCAATGAGCTGCGGCGTTGCGTACCTGACCGGAAAAGGTGGGCTGCCCGTAAATCCGGAGATTATATGAATTCGCGTAACATGTTTGCCGACAATCAATCCAAAGGCAGTTGTTTCCCATACCGGCGCGATTGGGAAAATCAGGGGGTCACGGAGATCAACCGGGAGACAGTGCACGTCCCGTGGGGCGCCTATGAAACCCGCGCGCAGGCCCTGGCGGGTGATCGTGATGCTTCCAGCAATGTCCTGTCGCTCGATGGCACCTGGAAATTCCATCTCGCCCCGGCGCCCGAGCGCGTGCCCGCGGATTTTTGGACGACCGGTTTCGACGTTGCCGCCTGGGCCGACATCCAGGTCCCCGGTAACTGGGAGGTCCAGGGCTTTGGAAAACCGATCTACACCAACTACATTTATCCGTTTCACCTGAACAAGGACGAGCCGTATCTGCAAAAACCGTCACTGACCGGTGGCGCCGCGAGTGAACAATATTTGATGCACCCGCCGTTTGTCCCGAAGGACAATCCGACCGGCTGCTATGTCCGCACTTTCAAACTGCCGGCCGCTTGGCGCGACAAGAGCGTATTTATTAATTTCAACGGCGTGGAGTCCGCGTTTTACCTGTGGATCAACGGTCAGCCGGTGGGGTATTCGCAGGACAGCAAACTGCCGGCCCAGTTTGACCTGACGCCGTTTGTGAAGCCCGGCAAGAATTCGATTGCCGTGCAGGTGTTGCGGTGGTCGGATGGGACCTGGTTGGAAGATCAGGACTACTGGCACATCTCCGGGATCTTTCGCCCCGTCCGCCTGATCGCCAAACCGCGCGTCCATCTGCGCGATTGGTTTGTGCAGGCCACGCCGGCTGAACATGGTGATGACGCGGTTTACAAGGCGGAGGTGCATTTGCAGGAATTGCCGGGATACGCCGACCACACCGTGCGCCTGCAACTGTTCGACCCGGCCGGGAAACTCGTTGTGCAGGAGGAACGCAAGCCGAACATCGGCTGGCCGCACGCCGGGCATAAGGAAGCCGGCATCACATTTATCCACAATCTCAAGTCGGTCAAAAAATGGTCGCCCGACTGTCCGCAGCTCTACACGACTGTCCTGACGTTGTTGTCACCGGCTGGCAAAGAAATTGATTGCGAATCGAATCGAACCGGTTTCCGCCGCATCGAGATCAAAAACGGCGTGATCTACCTGAACGGCGTGCGCATGATTTTCCGCGGCGTCAACCGCCACGAACATGCCCTCGCCACCGGTCGCTACGTCTCCCGGGAGCATATGCGCCGGGAAATCATTGCGATGAAACGGCTCAATTTCAATGCCGTGCGCACCTGCCATTACCCGGATGATCCGACCTGGTACGATCTCTGCGACGAATACGGCATCTGCCTAGTCTGCGAGGCGAACGTTGAGACCCACGGGGTCAACAGCCTGCTAACCAACAATCCCGCTTGGGGCCACGCCTTCCTCGAACGTGCCATCCGCATGGTGCTGGCGCACAAAAATCACCCGGCGATTGTCTCCTGGTCCATGGGCAACGAGTCACTCAAAGGTCCCAACCACGCCGCAATGGCGAATTGGATCCGCTACTATGATCCCAGCCGGCTGGTACAATATGAGAGCGGCAATCCGGAAGCGATCATTTCCGATCTGCGCGGCTGGATGTATGCCCAGCCAAATGACATTATCAACATGCTGGCCGATGCCCGCGACCTGCGGCCCATCGTGCTCGTGGAATATCTCTACCAAATCCGGAATTCGGGCGGCGGCATGAATTGGTTTCGTGAACTGATCGAGCGATTCGAGCGGTTTCAGGGGGGGTTCGTCTGGGACTGGCAGGACAAGTGCCTGGTGGCGAAAGATGCGACCGGCAAAACGTTCTGCGGGTACGGCGGCGATTTTGGCGAGGATCTCCTCGAACGCACTGTGCCACTCCACATGACCTGCAACGGCGTGGTCTTACCGGACCTTACGCCCAAGCCGGTGGCGTACGAAATCATGAACGTCCAATCGCCAATCCAGATCGCTGCAACGGGCCGCGAGAATCTATTCAAACTGAAGAACCGGCACCATGCCGCCGACACCCGCGGGTATGCCCTCGCGTACCGGGTGCGGGAAAACGGCCGGGTGATTCGCACGGGTAAGGTGCCCGTGCCCAGGGTCGGGCCGATGGCAGATGCCGATTTCGAGTTGGATTTTGCCAAACTGTTGCCGAAAAAGAAAACCGGTTCCGAGTATCAGCTCGACTTCCACGTGACTCTGGCACAAGACCAACCGTGGGCGCCGGCCGGCCACGAGATTTATCACACGCAGTTTGCGTTGCGCGCCGGTGCGCTGATCACGGTCAATGAGCCAACTCGTGGGCCGGCCACCCTTGCGGCAACAGCGCGTAACTATCAGGTGACCGGTCCGGGCGGCGGGGTGACGTTTGATCGGAAAACGGGATTGATCACCGCCTGCGAAAAAGCCGGTCGTTCCTACCTCACCAGTGGCGCAATTGCCAACCTCAGCCGGCCGCAGACTGGGTTGGACACAAATCCGGGGTGGGGGTTCTCCGACCTGTGGCTGCCGTTGGCGCCGGATAAGCTCACACGAAAACTCGCCAGCTTCAACGCGTATGAATTACCGGACGGTCGCGTCCGGGTTGAATCAGTTGCGACACTGGTCTCCTCGGCGAGCGACTATCTCATCCGGAACGAGACGATCTACACAATGACCGGCGGTGGCCGGATTGAAATCGACACCCAGCTCGAGATCGACCGCAATTTCAAGCATGTGCCGCGTGTCGGCATTACGCTGGTTTTGCCGGCCGGCTTCGAAACCTTGGAGTGGTACGGACGCGGACCGGGTGAAAATTACTGTGACCGCAAGGACCACACGCTGATCGGCGAATACAAGTCCACCGTGACCGGCCAGCACTTCGCCTTTATTCCACCTTCGGAGTGCGGCGGGCACGATGATGTGCGCTGGGTCAAGCTCAGCAATGCCAAAGTCCCGGCGCTGCTGGTCAAGAGTCCAGCGCTGTTCCACTTCGATGCCCGGCATTCCAGCGTGGCGGATTATCGGACTGCGGCGCACGACCATGAACTGGTCCGGCGGGGGGAAGTGTTCCTAAACTTGGATCACCGCCAGGCGGGGATCGGCGGCAACATGGGTTGGTCCACCGTGATTGATGACAAGCATCTGGTGCCGGCCGATTGCTACCGGTTCCGTTTTGAATTGGAATTGTTGTGATGTGGATTGGCCGTCATCAAGCCGTTATTCGCGAATTGCTCACGGTGGTGCGAACGGAGTTGCCGGTCTCGTCGTTACCGGCACGCACTGGCATTTGTGGTTGGAGCATGGGCGGTTACGGGGCAGTGCGATTCGCCGAAACGTTTCCGAAAGAGCTTCACGCTGTGGCCAGTTATCGGCGGGCATTCCTTTGAGTCGGTGCGCGCGTGTGTGCCGCAATGGTTCGAGTTCATGGAACAATCACTAACCCCAAAATGAATGAGAGGCGTAACTCGGTGAACAAGAGTTTCTCGCTTGCTGCGTTTGCTCCGCACGCCGATGGCGTCACGGATGATACGCCGGCGCTGCGGCGGTGTTTTGAAGCGGTGCAACAGGCCGGCGGCGGGCTGTTGACGATTCCCCCGGGTAGTTATCGCCTTGCTGGCGCGCCCACAATCCCGTTGTCTTCGAACACCACCGTGCGGGCGCACGGGGCCCGGTTTCTATTGCCGGAACATTTGGGCGACCGCGCTCATTTGACGCTGTTTGCCGGCCGTGACCTGACAAACTTCGCCTGGCACGGCGGCCATTTCGAAGGGCATTGTTTCGACCACCGCAACCCGCCCAACACGTGGGAACCGAATGTCTGCACCCGGGTATTGGTAATCGAGACCAGCCGGGGCGGCGTCACCGCCGACCTGTTGTTTCGCGACATCAGCGCCCGGAAAATTGCTGGTGCTGTGATCACGGTGCAGGGTTGCAAACGCGCCGACTCCGAGCGGGGGGTTGAGACTTTTGCCACGCGTGTTCGCGTGCAGGACTGCACACTGCTCGATTCCGGAAAATTCATGTGGGACTACGGCTTATTGTGGCAAATTCTCGTCTGGCCGGAGGAGTACACTCCCGCCGACGTTGCCCTGGCTTGGCGCTATTTTCGCCAGGACCTTGTTCGGCGCCCCATTCGGATGCGGGAGGGTGACGATCGGGTCGGATTTGACAATACGCGGGATCCGATTGCGGTCAGCCGTTCCGCCGTTGCCGAGGAGAGTGTCTGTTTCTTTGGCGACGCGTTGCCGGCGAACATTGTCCGTGGCCGCCAATACTATGTGGTGGATGCTGGGCCGGCGCACCTGCGTGTGGCGGAGTGTGTAGGCGGTCCGCCGCTCCGGTTTGTCGGTTCGGCCGGTCCCCATGCCGGCCTGATTACCAATCTGGCCCACGCCTTCTATCACTTGTTCTGGCCCATCGGGACCGGGCCCGGCAAGGGGGCCGTGGACCTGGTCGCCTGCCGGCAGACGAATTGGACCGGCAACACGCTGAGCGCGCTGGGCGACACGATGCATTTGCAATGTTGCCAGCACAATGTGTTCGCCAACAACCAGATTGTCGGCTCAAGGATGGGCGCATTCTTTATCGCCGAATACTGCCAGGATACGACAGTGACCGGCAACACGGTGGATGGGACGAACGGTTCGCGGGTCATGAGCGTCGAGAAATCGAGTATCGACACGGTGATTGTCGGCAACACGTTTCGCAACGGTGGGCGCGGGACCTGGATCAACCAGCCGCAGAACCTGATTCTGCAAGGCAACGTATTCATCAATAACACGACCAAGTGTGAACGTCAGCCGTGGCGGGGCCGCAAGACGTTTGTGACCGGCGACTACGAACGCTATGCCGAGTTATCCTTCACGCTGCACGAACCCCAGGGCCGCTACGGGCCGGTTCTGATCCGGAACAACATCATCGTGACCGGCCCGGAGTGTGAAGCGGCCATTATGTTTGCCCGGAACGGCCATGATCTCGTGGTCGACGGCAATCAGTTTACCGGTGCCACGTCGGCCATCTGCGTCGCGCCGGGCTGTGATCCCGTGCAGGGTTCGGATCGGGTGCACTGTTGTGATCCCGGTCAACCAGCCGGCAAACAAACGGAAAAATGACATGATTGATTGCGCCAATATTCACGGGTTTAACTACCAGCCGAGTTACGGCACGAGCGGACTGGAGATCTGGCAACGGTTTGATGCCCGTGTGATTGACCACGAGTTAGCGTTGGGTAAAAAGTATTTTTCAAAGATGAACGCCATTCGGCTCTGGCTTTCGGGGGATGCCTTCCAGCGCGACCCACGCCACGTCGCTTCCAATTTCGACCGGGCACTCCAGATCGCTCACAGCCACGGGCTGGTGGTCATGCCGGTCTTGTTCAATCGCTGGCATGACACCAAGCTGGATTATGGCGGCATCTACTTCGATCATTTCCTGCCCGGATCATCCGGGCTCTGTTCATTGGAACTGGCCCGGCCATTCTTGGAAAAAATCGTCGGGGAGCATGCCGATGATCCCCGCATTTTTTGCTGGGATTTGTGCAATGAACCCAATCCTGCCACGGCCTATCCGACAATCGAACAGGCGGAGTACGATTGGTTGGCCTGGCTCTCCAACACCTGCAAGCAGGTTGGCGCCAAAGCGCCATTGACCATCGGCTCACATTATGGGTGCCGGCTGGCGAAGGTTGAAGCTTGGAGCGATTTGCTCAGCATTCATCCGTACTTGTTCGAGGACACGGCGGCCGGTCGGGCTGAATTCGAGACGATTCTTGACGACGCGGTTGCCATCGCCAAGCGTACCGGCAAACCGCTGCTCGCCGCGGAAACCTGTTGGGGTTCGTTGGACGATGCGACCCGCGTGGCGAACCTGCGTTACACGCTTGGCGAATTAAAAAAGCGGCAGATTGGCTGGCTGGCGTACGGGCTGCATCACAGTTTGATTGCCGATCTGCATCGACCGGAGTTCGGTCCGGTCGGCGTTCCCGGCAACCTCGCGTTCATTGAAGCGGATGGCACACTGCGACCCGGCCACGAGGCGTTCAATGAGTTTTAGTTACCCGGGAACATTCATTTTGAGATCTATCTTTTGGAGGGCGATCTGTTGGAGTGCTGTCGGATGGAGGACGAGCCTCCCGGCGAGCTTGTCCAGATTCGAGTGGGGCCGCGGCTCGCCGGGAGGCTCGCCCTCCAGGCTACCAAGCAATTTTAGTTTTACGAATGGGTCCCAGGTGACCCGCGAACAGGCATGCGACGAACTGCCCGCGGAGATTATGAATGGCCTGGCGCCGGCGTTTGCCCGCGGAGGCATTGAGGAGCGAATCGGAAGATGAACAACAAAATCACGGAATTACAGGAACCCTGGCGCGGTTGGCGTTATCATTCGGGCACGGCGGTGTACGTTGAACGTTTCCGTGACGGCCGTCTGATTGCAGCGCAATTGCAGGCCACCGGGATTCCGTTCTATCCCAACGATGAGGATGCAGATCTGGCGGCCTTTGACCTCCAGGTGGACGGCGAATCGCTCTATTTCGGCTGGGATCTGGCGGACAGCCATGTCGCAGTGGATCCCGCCACCGGTTGTCCCATGACCGTCATTTCATTGAAACAGACTTGGAAGCCGTTGCGGCTTGACCTGCGAACCACTGCCGCAGGGGACGGATTCTTCCGCCGACGCATGACCCTGAGCAACCTGTCGACCGACAAGACCTTGGCGCTGAATGCGGTCACGCCACTGGCCGGCAGCGTATTTTGGATGAACGACGGTTTCGACTCCGGCCGCTTGTGTCTGGCGGAATCCGGCGATCTCCCTTACCGGGTCGGTTGGATGCGCGACAACGAATGGAGCCAGGAGGGTAACTTTCAGTGGCAGGCTGTCCCGTTGCGCGCTGAACTGGCGTTCGGTTCAGTCCGGGGCCGCAGCGGATTTACGACGCCCTTTGCCGTGGCGCACAACAATGTTTTCGGCGGCTACTTCGTGGCCAGCCTGGCGTGGTCGGCTAACTGGCGCATGGCGTTTACCTGTGAGCAGCCGCTGAATGGTGGCAACAGCCGCTTGCGCTACGCGCTGCTGCCGGTGGCCCCGGCCCCGCTGCGCCTGTTGGGGCCGGGTGAAACCATCACGCTGCCGGAAGTTCACTTCGGATTGAATCATGAGAGTTTTGACCAAACCATCCAGGCCTGGCATGCGTACCAGCGCCGGCAGGTGTTGCCGCGTGTTGGCGCAGGCCGCCAGCCAGTCATCTATAATCACTGGGGATTCACGCAACATGAACTGAGCGAGGCCAGCCTCCAGGGCGAGATCGAAACCGCCAGCGCGATTGGCGCCGAACTGTTCATGGTGGATGCCGGTTGGTACGCCGACGCCAAGACGCGCTGGGAGGATACCAGCGGTGATTGGCAGGTTGGCAATCGCCTGCCCAACGGGCTTGAACCGGTGTTCGCCGCCGCGCGATCCAAGGGTCTCCTGTGCGGATTGTGGGTGGAAATCGAAAGCGCCGGTAAAGCTTCCCAACTGGCTGCCAATCACCCCGACTGGTTCATCAGCCGTTATGGCAAGACGCTGGAACGGATTCTTGATCTGGCCAAGCCGCCGGTGCGGCAATACGTCGAGGATCACATCTTCCGGTTGATCGAGCGGTATCAGCTCGATATGTTTCGCTTGGACTACAATCTCGATGCTTGGGAAGGCGGGTTTAACGAACGCGACGGCCGGCGCGAAAACACACTCTGGCGCCACGTCGAGGCCATGTATGCCATCTTCGACAAGGTGCGGGCGCGCTTCCCCCAGCTCCAGCTCGAAAACTGTTCCAGCGGCGGCGCGCGGACCGACCTCGGCATGAACAGCCGTTTCACCACGGCTTGGGTTTCCGACTGGCTGCGGATGCCGCGCACCCTGCGCGTCCTTAACGGCATGAGCCTGGCCCTGCCACCGGAATACATCAACCGGACGTTTGGCGTCGTCATGAACGGCAGTTACAAAGGCAATCCCGAGACGCAACTCCAGGCGATTGTGTTCGCGCACCCGACGATTTCAGGGCTCACGCCCAGTCTGATTGAGGCGAACCCGGATTTGTTGGCGCTGGCAAAGAAATACGTCACACTCTACAAGGATTTCATCCGGCCGTGGCATCGTGACGCCCGCTTGTACCACCATACCCCGGTGATTCCGGGGATCGAAGCCAGCGGCTGGTGTGCTTTGGAAAATGTGGCAGCCGACCGGACCCGGGCGGTGGCCGGTGTGTTTCGGCTGGTGAATGCGGCGGACGATTTGTATGTGTTGCGCTTCCGCGGGTTGGACCCGGCGCGGCGCTACCGGGTGACCACGGAACCCGGTGGTCTGGTCGGCGAAGTGGCCGGGGTGGACCTCCAAGAACACGGCGTTCGCGTGCGGCTGGATAGCCCCCTGACTTCCCGATTGCTGCTCTGTGAAGCGGTCGAAAGCCGGCCCGCAAGGCCGGCCCAATAAGCCAAATGACCACCGCTATACCGATCAATGTCGCCGAGGCGATCTTTGAACCGTTTTGGGATCCGGCGCTGAGTGGATTTGCCAATTGGCAAATCGAACCCGGTCACGCCCCCGGGTTGGGGGTGCGCCAGGACTGGTGCTGGGTGAGTTTTGAGTGGACCGGCCGGCCCGCCAGCGGACCGGCCTTACGAATGTCGTGCGCTGTCACGCTTGACCTGACCGGTTACGATCAGTTGCTGCTTTCGATTGCGGCACCGGTCGGAGCCGTGGTCCGGCTCACTGCCACAACCGATGCCGGGCCGCGCACGCTGACCGCTCCGTCCGCACCGGTCCTGAAACGTGAACTCGCCCTGCCACTGGACGGTGCCACCCGGCTCGACCAGATCACGCTCGAGATCGACGCCGGTCGCGATGGATTCGGCGCCGGATTCATCAACTGGCTCGGGTTGCAAAACTCCCGGCTTTTGCCGCAGGTGCTGCGACAGCAACGCGCGGTGGACGACCGCTGGCCCCAGCATTTGCAGCCCGCCAGTTTCGAACCGAAATTTGCCCCGGCCTACGGACTCGCTCTGACGGCCGCCGATCTGGCCGCGCTCCGCACCAGCGCCGATTGGCGCGACTGGCCGGTGCCGAGCGGTCCACCGCCCGAAGAGCTGATCGGCGACTCCGTAAATTTCTGGACCGATACCCGGTATTGCCGCGAACGCGATCAAGACCGGCTGTTGCTCACGCGCGGACTCAATGCCGCGGTGCTGGGCCAGTTGCGGCAGGACAAGTCCCTGCTGCGGCTCGCGGCCCGCTATGCGCTCGCCCTTGGGATGTGCGAAAATTGGGACGACGGATTTATCTGCCGGTTTCCCGGTTCGGCGTTCGACCACCGCTGTTTTGTCCAAAGCCTCTGCGCCTACGAAGTGGCCGCGATTCTTGACCTGGCCGGGGAAATGTTCACCACTGTGGGTCGCGAGTTTCTGTTGCGCCGGCTGGCCGAGGAAGCGGTGGGCACCATCCAGTACAACACGTGGAAGTACGATTATATTTTTGGCTGCAACCAACTCGCGTGGTTCACCACAGGGCGGATGCTGGCGCTGGCGGTTCTCGAAAAACACTGGCCCCGCGTGCGCGCCTACCGTGAGATTGCCTGGCAGGAGTTGGGGGACAGCCTCCACCAAACCATCCTCGCCGATGGCGGTTATGTTGAAGGGCCGACCTATTTCCGTTGCGTTGGGCGGGATGCCGGGCTGGGGCTGTTGTTCTATAGCCGGGCCGCCGGTGCCCCGCTGGAATCGCACATTCCCGAACCGCTGCGCCGCTGCGCCGATTTTGCCGAGGCGCTGATCTCCACGGATGCCCAGCACGACATGATTCCGATCTGCGACGGCACGGCATCTCATGAAGCGCTCTCGCAGGCGATCATGACGCGAATCCTGCCCGGCTCCGCGTGGACCCGGATGTGGCAGAAGACTCGCGCCCGTCACCAAGGGTATTTGCACAACGATCCGCGCCATCCGACCAACCTGCTCGACGCCGCGTTGGCGTTGCGGCTGGGCGATGCAGCCACCGCGCCCGCGCCCGCGCGCCCGTTTGTGGCGCTGCCGGACATGGGGGTACTCGCGTCGCACCGGTGGCTTGGCAAGCAACCGGTGAAACTGTTCATCATGGGCAACCGCGCCGGCGCCGGTCACACCCACGAGGACAAAGGTGGTTTCGTGCTCGAGTTTGCCGGGGAAACATTCGCCATGGATCCGGGGACGACCGATTACAGTAATCCACTGACGACGGCGCTCAAGAATTGCGAGCGGCACAACCTGCTGGTGCCGGTCGTCACCGACGGAACACGCCCCCACCCGCAATGCCCGTTGGCAGTCGATGTCAAACCGCGCGGCCACGGCGACGCCGGGCAATTCACGGCGGAAATCGATGCCACTCCCGGCTGGGACGGTTGGTATCGGCGCTGGACGCGCCGTTGGGAATCGCCAACCCCCGACCGCCTGGTGATTCACGACGCCTACAAACTGGCGGCCGGTCGGGGCGTGGAGTTTTTCTGGCAGACCACTCTGCCCGTGCGCGTCACGGGCGACACCGTCACCCTGACCGGTCAGCGCGGGGTGGCGATCATTCGTGCGCCGGCCGGCAGCGCGATCCGCGTCGAAGAATTACCGTCCGTCGGCGACCGCGTGCAACGGCGGATTGCGTTTCGGACCTGCCAGCATCAAGGTCAGCTCGAAACCGTGGTGACGTTGCAGGCAACCGGTTGATCCTGCGATGTAGTCAAAGCCTCTTGTAGTTCTGGCACAGAAAGGGAGGCTTCATTTAGCTGGCGAAATCAACTGAGTTTGGCGGGAGCGGTTTGGGTGGAGCGGGAGCAGACAGTGAAAATCGATTCTGCTGCCCCTCCGACTACCCATCGACGCAGCCTGAAGGCTGGACAACAAACGCGCGGAATCTCGAAGAAACCGAGCGTTCGGTGTCCACGCTTTAGCGGGTCCGCAGGGTTTTTCAGCAGAATCGAAAATCAAGAGTTGGAGTCGCGTAGCTTAGGTTGACCGCTCAACCGTCCGCGGTTGGAGTGGATCAACCGCCGCGCCACGCGACGTGAGTGTAAGAATTGACGTTGCATCTGTCGAAGCAAAAGCAGAGGCTGGCGCAGAAATCGGAGTGCCTTGCGTGGGCGACGGGCCCCGTCAGCCGCCGCAGGCTTTCGAACAATGCGATGATGCGGACTTCCCGACAATGAGAGATCGGATTGAATCGGACAGGCGTCCCAGAACTGGCCCCCACGCGAAGTTCGTGACAGCCGCATATCTTTATCATTCGGCCAAAACCGATGAACGACGGCAATAAGACCGGTCATCCCCGACTGGTTGGTGGGCTTAGTTGATTCAACGGGGCAGACCTTGATTCTTGACAGGCCAGCGGCACATGCGGCCTGATCGGTAATGGAAATAAGCCTCCATAATGAGACAGTGGCGGACACAGGCAATGAACATTTTCTCGCATTCGACGGACCGGATGGCTTGCTGATAACGGTCTGGACGCAGAGTTCCGTGGAAAACTTTGACCCAATCTGCCCGGCGACCCGCCCATCGCTTTTTTCCGCAGTGACGATGAGGGGATGACGTGGGCCCAACCGCGCATCCTATTTTTTTGGCTTTTGCCACGTCAACAAAGAGCATATTCTACTCGACGAATGGTGACGGCGGAGGTTATGCAGCATTTTACGCCGTTGAAGGCGGCTTGTGAGAAAACATGAATACTAAAACCGAATCATCTGTCTTGACAACGCCGTTGCGCCGGTCGGTTATCAACCGCAGCATCCGGGAAGCAGCGGAGCTGTTTGCGCGCAGCGGCATTGTCTTGCCGTCGTTTGCCAATTGGTCGGTTGCCGAGTGGCAACGCCGGGGGGAGGAAGCCAATGAGATCCGCGACTGTATGCTGGGTTGGGACGTGACGGACTTCGGTAGCGGCGATTTTGAACAGATCGGGCGGACGCTGTTCACGTTGCGCAACGGCACCACCCGCAAACCGGGCTACCACAAAACGTACGCGGAGAAACTGCTCTTCGATCTCGAGAACCAGCGCGCCCCGGCGCATTACCACCGCAGCAAGATGGAAGACATTATCTGCGTTGCGGGCGGCAACATGCTCGTCCAACTCTGGCCGGCCACAGCCGACGACCAGAAAGGTGACTCACCGCTGATCGTGAAGGTGGATGGCATCCCGCGCCCGATCGCCGCTGGCGAAACAATCCGCCTGAAACCCGGTACCAGCGTCTGCATCGTTCCGCGCACCATCCATCAGTTCTGGGGTGAGGAAGGAACAGGACTCGCGGTGAGTCGGGAAATTTCCAGTGTCTGCGACGACTGGAACGACAACGTCTTCCTCGTGGCCGGCGGCGTCCGCTTCCCGCAGATTCTCGAGGACGAACCCCGCGAACGCTATCTTTGCCACGAGTATCCCAGCGCCTGAAAATGACTGTCGATCTGAAACAGGAAGTGCAGCGCACGCAGCCGGACTACATCGTCTACGTTCCCAATTGCAAAAATGCGACATTGGCGGACACGGGCAATGAACATTTTCTCGTATTCGATGGACCCGACGGTTCGCTGATGGCGGTCTGGACGCAGAGTTCCGTGGAAAACTATGACCCGAACCTGCCCGGCGACCAGCACATCGCTTTTTCCCGCAGTGACGATGAAGGTGTGACGTGGACGCAACCGCGGATCATTGCCGGGCCGAAGAAAGCCGGCACCGGCCAGATTGCCAGTTGGGGCTACCCGCTGGTCAGCAAGTCCGGCCGGATCTATGTGCTCTATTCCCAGCACACCGGTAAGTTCGACTCATTTTTCCATCATACCGGTTGGCTGCACGGCATCTCCAGCGACGACAACGGCAAGACCTGGTCGCAGCCCCAGAATGTCCCCGTTGCGCGCAGCATTAACGATAATCCGGATCCCACGATGCCGCCGAACATGCTCTGCTGGCAGAAACCGTTCCGCCTCGGCAAGGACGGCCGGTATCTCGCGGGCTTCACCCGCTGGACCAGTTTCGCGGTGCGCAAGCCGGTTACCGATTTCTGGGGGTCGGCGGATGCCCGCGTCGAGTTCATGCGCTTTGAGAACGTGGACGATCATCCCGAACCGCAAAACCTAAAAATTAGTTGGTTTGCCGCCAACGAAAAGGCGCTCGCCGTGCCGTTTCCCGGTCACCCGGAAAATAGTGCCTGCCAGGAACCAACAATTGTGAAACTGCCCGATGGGCGTTTGTTCTGCGTCATGCGCACTGCTTCTGGTGGTCCGTTCTGGAGTGTGAGTGCCGACACGGGCGAGACATGGATTCAGCCCCGTCGCTTACTCCGCTGCGATAACGGCGCGCCGCTGTTGCATCCCTTGTCGCCGTGCCCGATGTACGACGTCGGCGGCAACACTGCCGGCAGCGGGCAATATGCACTTTTCATCCACAACCATGACGGCCATTACCAGAATTTCGGTCCGACTGAGACGCATGGGCATCGGCGGCCAATCTGTCTGGCCCGTGGCCGTTACCGGCCCGGCGCGGAGCAGCCGGTTTGGTTTGATGAGCCGGTGTTGTTCATGGATCATACCGGCGTGGGGCTGGGCAAGCCGGGCACCGGCGGCCGCACCGATCTCGCGTTGTACGCCAGTTTCACCGTCCGCAATGGCCAGGCGGTCCTCTGGTATCCGGACCGGAAGTTCTTCCTGCTCGGCCGGCGGATCACCCGCGAAGTTTAAACCGTTTATGAATAACGAACGCATCTTCCATCCTGGGGTAACCAACACCGAAGTCTTGCTGCCCGGCAGTGACACGCTCTGTGTCGACTCTGGCGGGCGGGCGTGGCGCCCGTTCCTGCGCGAGGGTTTGTTGCGCCGCGTCGGCCCGGCTGAGTTGCTCATCACGTGGACGACCGGCGGTGTTACCGAACCATCCGACGGCAACGTGACGCGGATCGCCCGCAGCACTGACAACGGCCGGACATGGCAGGACTGCGGTCTGTTCCGCCATCCACATCGTGGGCTGTTCACCACCGAGTTATTTTGTCCCAACGACGGAGCCGAGGTGCATGCCTTCATCAACACGTATCCGTTTGGAGCCTGGATGACGCAGTTGCTGAGCTATCGGGCGATCAGCCGGGACGGCGGTCGGACGTGGGCTGGACCGTATTCAATTCCCGGTGGGATCCAAAGCGTCTGGCCGAATCGTGGGATCAAACTTTCAACCGGCGCCTGGCTGATTCCAATGAGCTGGGCGGAACTGATCGGTGAGGAGTGGGCGGAACCCGCGCATGGCCGGGCGCCAGTGCCGGGGCAGGTGGGAACACGGATCCTGACACAGACGGAAGTTCCGTTCGGCACGGATACCTATCATCGCTACCACAAGGGGAATGAGTGGGCGGACCGGAATCACCGGTTCTGTGTCGGCGTCATGCGCTCCGATGACCAGGGGTGCACGTTCGGCCTCCATGGGCACATCACCGGCGGCGTTGCGGGGCATCTGATTGAACCGCGTGTGGTCGAACTGGCCGATGGCCGGATCGTTATGCTCATCCGCTCGCAGACGGAAGGGTTTCTGCTGCGCAGTGAGTCGCGCGACGGCGGCCTGACCTGGACTCCGGCGGTGCGGACGGACATCGTTAATCCGTCCGCCAAGGTCAATATTCTCAAGGCGCAGGATGGGCGCATCTTTTTGATTCACAATCCCGTGGGGCACCAGGGAAACATCATGGGCGGGCGGAATCCGCTGTCGCTCTGGATCAGTGACGACGATATGCAGACCTGGCGCGTGAAGGTGGACCTGGTCAAGGATTCGCGGCCCAACATGAGCCTGAACTATCCCGATGGCTTTCTTGACGAGGCGGCCGGCGAACTGGTGTTTTGCTGGGAGGACACGGAGAAATTATTTGTCATGCGCGTGCCGATGGAGATAACAAGTTTAAGCCTGTAATGGTGAAATAATGGCAAGAGCAGTCGCCCTGGATGCAGCCTATTTCCAAGGGGTGTTGTCCGTGGAGAAAACGGCGGAAGGGCTGCGACCGTGGCGCCTCCCGCACATAATGCGGCACCGGTTTGACGACGGGCTGATGATCAAGGCTGGTTGCCCCAGCGGGGTGCGTCTGCGGTTCACGACGGACGCGACAGCACTGACGCTCCGCTTCAAGCCGCTGGATGAACCGGGGCCGGTGATTCCGGATGGACATTGTTTTGATGCGGTGATTGATGACCGCATTGTGCAGGTCATTCGCTGTCGTGGTGGCGCAACCGCGGCGGTGTTTGATGCAATTGGGAGCGGGCGCCGGGTAGTCGAACTGTGGCTGCCGTTGGATTGCCCGGTAACAATCACGGAATTGTTGGCTGCGGATGCGACCACAGTGCAACCGGTGCCGGACCTGCGACCGTTGTGGGTAACGTGGGGTAGTTCGCTGACACACTGTGTTCGCGCCGGCAGCTCGGCCCGGACCTGGCCGGCGACAGTGGCGCGCCGGCATGGCCTGAATCTGCTCAACCTCGGTTTTGGTGGGCAGTGCCATCTCGATCCGACCGTGGCCATGGTGATTCGTGACCTGCCGGCGCAATTCATCTCGTTGAAATTGGGAATCAATGCCCTCATCAATGCCACCGTCAACAGCCGCACCTACACCGCATTGGTGGCGGCGGCCGTCGCCATCATCCGCGAGAAGCACCCGCAAACGCCACTGGCACTGGTCTCGCCCATTGGTTTTCCCGCAAATGAAACCACGCCGAACGCTGCTGGGTACACCGTCGCTGCCATGCGCCTGGACATGGAATTTGTCTACAACCGCTGCGTTGCGGCCGGTGACACGAACCTGCACTACGTGGATGGCCTGACGATTTTCAACCTCGACGAAATCGCCCGCTACACCAAGGATCAATGTCATCCCAATGCCGCCGGCATTGATTTGATGGCGGACCGCTTCAGTGAACTTGTCATGTGGCCTTTGCAACGGGGACTTCCGCATGACGTTCGACATTTCAGTATCAACTCAACCTCACCGAGCGGAGCGCAAAACGCATGACCGAAGCCCAACAACGGCGGGCCTTGCCGTGGTTTCTAGCACACGGTTTTTTGAATACACTGTTCTCGTTTTGGACTTTTGGCGGGTCGTTGTTTTTGCTGTTTCTCAGCGAACTGGGTTTGCCGAAAGGCCAGATCGGGATGGTGCTGGCGTTGTTTCCATTCTGTGGTGTGCTCGCACTGGGATTTGCTCCGGTGGCCACGCGCTGGGGTTGGAAACGCGTTTTTCTCGCCGGTTACGGCACACGGAAAGTGGTGATGGCGCTACTGCTGCTGTTGCCGTGGGTCCTGACTGCGGCCGGGCCGGCGGCCGGACTGATCTTTCTCTTTGTCATCATTATCGTCTTCGCCCTGCTGCGGGCCCTGGCCGAGACGGCGTATTACCCATGGTTGCAAGAGTTCATTCCCAACCGTGTTCGCGGCAAGGTCGCTGGTCTCAACACCCTGTTGAATACCGTGGCGGCCGGGCTGGCGCTCGGAATTGCCGGGCAGGTCATCGGCGGCGGGACCGGCGCGTCGCGGTTTTTGGTGCTGATTGCGGCGGGTTGCGGGTTGGGTTTGCTGGGAGTCACGCTCATGGTTCGCGTCCCCGGCGGCGCACCCCGGCCGGAGCCGGTGGCCGACGGTGTGCATTGGGCGAACATGGCGCAGGCACTGCGGGACCGGAACTTCATCGCTTTTCTCGGCGGCAGCGGCTGCGTGACGCTGGGCACGATGTTGTTCACCAGTTTTCTGCCGCTCTATGTCAAAGACCGGCTGGGCGTCGCCGCGGACGCCGTGGTCAGGCTGGATATTGTGGTGATGGCCGGCGGCGCGCTCGCCGCTCTGCTCCTGGGCATGGCGGCTGACCGTGTCGGCAGCCGGCCCGTGTTACTGTTTTCCGCCGCGCTAACCCTGCTGGTGCCACTGGGCTGGTTGTTGCTCCCGCGGCAGATTCCCCACGCGTTGGCCGGTTGCGTGGCGCTCTATTTCCTGAATGGCGTGGGCGGCAGTGGCGTGGCCATTGCCGCCAGCCGGTGGCTCTTCAACAGTGTGATCCCGCCGCAACAAAGTACTGCCTATACGGCAATTCATTACGCGTGGAGCGGAGTGACCGGCGGGATTGCGCCGCTGCTGGCCGGGGCGCTGTTGTCTACCTGTGGCGACTGGCACACCCGGGTTGGTTTTGTCGTGGTGGACAGCCATGCGTTGCTTTTTCTGGGCGCGTTGGTGTTGCTGGCGCTGGGCCGGTGGTTGTATGGTCGGGTCCGGCCTGACGGTCTCCACACGACGCGCTCGGTCCTGAGTGAATTGCTGGTGCCGGCGGTGCGCCGCCGGTTGCTCCAGCCTTGGAGATGAAACGGCAGGCAAATATAATGGGAAAGAGATGACTCTTACGACTGCCGCTGGTACTGCCTACTCGCTGCTACCGCCTCATGGCGGCGCACCGGCACCGCTGTTGTTGCTTCTCGCTTCGACCGGCGCGGACACGTTGGCGGTCGAACCGTATTGTCGGGTCGGTCGGCTGCTGTCGGCGCGTGGTTGGAATGTCGTGTCGCTGGATCTGCCGTGCCACGGCGCTGACCGGCGCGCCAGCGAGCCGGCGGAACTAGCGGGCTGGGCGGCGCGCACAGCCGCGGGGGAAGATATCGTTGCGACATTTCAAAAACGGGTGAATGACGTGGTCGAGCATCTGATCAGCACGGGTGTTGCAGATTCCGCCCGCATTGCCGCCGCGGGTACTTCGCGCGGTGGATTCATGGCCTGCCACGCTGCGGCCGGTAACCCGCGCATCCGGTCGGTGGCGGTCTTTGCGCCAGTGACGGATCTGGCCGCGTTGCGCGAGTTCGCCGGGCTGGAGGCCAACCCGCTGGTGCGCCGTCTGGCGCTGGTGAACGCAGTGGAACAACTGGCCGATCGCGCGGTGTGGATCACGATCGGCAACGCGGATGACCGAGTGGACACCGACAAGGCGGTTGCCTTGGCCCGCGCGCTGGCGCGAGCAGCGACGGCACTCGGCCTGCCACCGCGTATTACTTTGCAAGTATTACCGGTGCCGGGCCACGTTAGTCAGGCTGAGTGGCACGATCAGGCGGTAACCTGGTTGGACGACCGGAACACCCGAAAGGACTAAGCTGTGCAACAGACATTTCTCGCTATCGATAATTGCTCACTGCCATTGCGCAAGAACGTCTGCCTGTACCTGAGCCAACCGACTGTACGGCGGGAACCGGTGCTTGTGCCGAGTCCGGTGGACAGCAACGCCCCGGACAATCTGGCGGCGCATTTCTACGGCACCGTGTTGCACGACGCGGGCAAATTTCGCATGTGGTACTACGCGTGCCATCGCGGGCTGAACCACGACTGGCCACCGCACAAGCAGCAGCAGGTGGTCAAGAAGCCAAATTGGCTAATCGGGATCCAG
>Ga0209083_1000349_pt1 | contig 70871 bp, 65 predicted proteins | sample AM7aDNAmetaG_FD_184132 | JGI IMG/M metagenome (GOLD analysis project Ga0209083, IMG submission 184132) | Freshwater microbial communities from Finland to study Microbial Dark Matter (Phase II) - AM7a DNA metaG (SPAdes) (version 3) | ecosystem: Environmental > Aquatic > Freshwater > Lake ... | reverse complement strand
ACAAACTGAAGCGGATGGGTTCATCCCTGGAGGAGATGAAAAAAATCGGGGTAAAAAAATATGAGCGGACGTCCGGCGACCTCTATTTTTCAGCAGACAATCCACCTGTATTTGACACGCCATCCGGGAAGATCGAACTTTATTCAAGTCAACTGGAACAGGCCGGTTTTGATCCCTTCCCAAGGTTCACTCCCCATGAAGAACCACCTGAAGGATTTTACCGCTTAAATTACGGAAGGACGCAATCCCACACTTTCAGCCGTACTTCAAATAACCCGAATTTGTCTGCCATCATGCCGGAAAATTTAGTGTGGGTCAACCCAAAAGTTGCCGCCAACTGGCAGCTGAAGGAGGGGCAGGAGGTCTGGCTGAAAAACCAGGATGGCTCAACCACCAGCTTCCCGGCAAAGGTGAGGATAACTGAGCGGATACGCTGGGATTCGGTTTACATCGTGCATGGGTTTGGCCATACAAATCCATTGCTCACAAGAGCATATGGGAAAGGGGTGAGCGATGCTGCACTCATCACCAAGATATTGATAGATCCGGTGATGGGAGCCACCGGAATGAGGGGAAATTTTGTTACATTTTTAACTGAAAATCCGGATAAGGAGGTGAAGGCATGAGATTCGCAATGGCCATTGATACCAGAAAATGTGTCGGCTGCAGCGATTGTGTCGTTGCCTGCCAAACAGAGAATGCAGTGCCCATCGGTTATTGCCGCGACTGGATTGTGGAGGTGAACGACGGAACCTATCCGCAACTTGTAATGGAGATCCGTTCCGAACGATGCAACCACTGTTCCAACTCCCCATGTGTGCGCTGTTGCCCGACCGGGGCAAGCCATTATGATTACGGGGGAATCGTATTGGTAACTCCGCATAAATGCATCGGATGCGGGGCCTGTATCGCTTCGTGCCCTTATGATGCAAGGTACCCCCATCCAAAAGGATATGTTGACAAGTGTACTTTCTGCGTTCACCGTGTTAAAGAGGGGCTTCCCCCGGCATGTGTTGCCGTTTGTCCTACCAAATGCCTGTACTTCGGCGATACCGACGATCCACGCAGTGAAATATCGCTGGTGCTGAAAAAGCGGAAATATAAAAGGCTGATCCCGGAAGCCGGTACCAACCCCAACCTTTACTTTTTAATCTGAGCGCCATGAGAGAAGAGTTAATCATCAGCGGTCGCATGAATCCCATGGTGGATCCTACCCTGAACATCTGGCACTGGCAGATTCCGTTGTATCTCTTTTTAGGAGGGGTTGCGGCCGGCATCCTGTTTTTTGCATCGCTTTATTACATCATGGGAAGGGAGAAAAAATATCCCGCCGCGATCAAGTGGGCACCCATGGTGACTCCATTTTTACTCATCCTTGGATTGGCGGCCTTATTTCTTGACCTGAACCATAAAGCATATTTCTGGCAGCTATACCTGGCCATACGCATTGAATCGCCGATGTCATGGGGCGCTTGGGCCCTGATGGTCATCACCCCTTTGTCCATTGCCTGGTCGGCAAGCTGGCTTAAGGAGCTGTTTCCCGGATGGCATTGGAAATATACCTTCCTGGAAGAATTGGAGACATGGTTTATCAAATATCGTCTCATCTTCGCCTGGATCATGCTGTTTTACGCAGTTGTCCTGGGAGTGTATACCGGAATCCTGTTGTCGGCATTCAATGCCAGGCCCCTTTGGAATACAAGTATTCTCGGACCTCTATTTCTTGCATCAAGTCTCTCTACCGGGGCGGCAGTGATCATGCTCATGGCCAAAAGTCATCTGGAACGGAACATTTTCAGTCGCATCGACCTGATCATGATCGGGATCGAACTGTTCCTGATCGTTCACATGTTCATGGGGTTTCAGGCCAGTACACAGGTTCAGATTGATGCGGCGAATATGTTCCTGGGAGGGCCGTATACAGAAGTTTTCTGGATTTTCGTGGTCCTGATTGGCATGCTTCTTCCCGCGTTTCTTGAAGTCCTTGAACTGCTGGGATATAAAATTCCGATCGCCATTACCTCGACCCTTGTGTTGACGGGCGGGTTTTTCCTCAGGTTTATCATTGTATATGCCGGACAGGCGAGCAGGTACCTGTACTGAAATGAATATCGGCTATTGAATATTGAACAATGAATTTTGTACTAAAAAAATGGAGAAAATGAATCAACCGAAGAAGTCCAGGTACTTGAATCCCTACATCGGAGGGGTTTTGCTTGGTTTGGTATTGCTTGCGGCAAACTTTATTTCCGGACGCGGACTGGGGGCGAGCGGTGCAATAAAAAGTGTCGTGGTGGCAACGACCCAAACCGTTGCCCCAAAATATGCAGCACGTACGAAATACTTCCAGGAGTATCATGAGGAACATTCCGGACCGCCCCTGAAAAACTGGCTTGTCTTTCAGATGCTGGGCGTGATTGTGGGAGGTTTTGCCTCCGGCGCATTTGCCGGCCGATTGAAATTTAAAGTGGAACACAGCCCTGAAATCACTTCGCGGCGACGGCTGGTCTTTGCATTGCTCGGGGGAATTTTCTTCGGAGTGGGTTCTCAACTCGGACGAGGTTGTACCAGCGGATCAGCGCTCAGCGGGATCGCGGTCATCTCATTTGGCGGGATCATCACCATGATGGCCATCTTTGGAGGGGCGTATGCACTGGCGTGGTTTTTCAGGAAAAACTGGATTTGACCTCACCCCCGAATGACCTCACCCCCCTGAAGGAGAGGGGGAGCATGAGGGGAGTTCAAAGTGAAAATTAACAATCATAAATCGTAAATCAACATGGGTCCATTAGCAGTCAACGATATCATCTCCCCAAACACGAACTTTTTCCTGGCTTTTGTCATCGGCATCGGGTTTGGTTTTGTGCTTGAGCAAAGCGGTTTTTCATCCAGCCGGAAACTGGCCGGACTCTTTTACGGATACGACATGGTCGTGCTGAAAGTTTTTTTCACAGGAGGGGTAACAGCCATGCTCGGCCTATTATTTTTCAGCCTTTTCGGTTGGGTTGATCTCAACCTCGTTTACGTAAATCCAACCTTTCTGACCTCAGCCATTGTAGGAGGGTTGATCATGGGTGCCGGTTTCATCATGGGCGGCTTTTGCCCCGGGACCAGTTTTTGCGGTGCCGCCATTGGCAAACTCGATGCCATGATTTTCATCCTGGGATTGTTCATCGGGGTCTATTTCTTTGCTTTTGGCTACCCTATGTTCGAAACGCTTTACAAATCGGCACCCATGAGTTCACCCAAAATTTCAACCATGCTGAACCTGAGCGATGGCGTTTTTGCTTTTATCCTTGTCGTGGTTGCCCTGGGTATGTTTTATCTGGCGGAATGGGTGGAGAAGAAGTTTCCGAGGGAGGAATATTAAGACCCCGCCCCCGGCCACTCCCCCGGAAGGGAGGGGAGTAGAGGTTGTTAAAACAGTACTTAACAAAAAGAAACATGAAACCGTTACACTATCTCACATTAATCCTGATGATCCTGGCGCTGATCATCGCACTGGTGCCCCAGAATACAACGCGCCCCTATAAACTGACTGCCTTGCAGATGCTCACTGAAATCCGCGCAGGAACACAATTTGTAAGTCCGGATGAAGTGGCCGATAAAATTGTCAAGAAAGATCCTTCGATCCAGATGATCGATGTACGCAATCCCAGGGAATTTGACATGTTCAGCCTCCCGGGGGCAATCAATATTCCGCTCCAGGATATTCTTTCCGAAACAAATTTTGACCTTCTGAACCAGGGAACCAAGATGAATATTTTTTACTCCAATGGATCTACCGAAGCCAATGAAGCCTGGTTGCTTACCCGGCAGCTCGGATACCAGAACAATTATGTTTTACAGGGGGGGCTGAATTACTGGATGGAAACCATCCTGAACCCAATGCCACCGGGGAATGTTATTTCAAATGATGAAATCGCCCGGTATGATTTCCGGAAAGCCGCATCCATGGCAATGGGAGGTGGGAATATATCGGCCATTGCCCCGTCGGCTGCAGCACCTGCAGGAACACCAAAACCTGGTGTGGTGCCGGTTCAGAAAAAGAAAAAAGCGTCAGGAGGTTGCTGATTGTTTAGGAAAGCGGGCAAAGCAAGCCTTAACCTTATTTCAGGCCAGCGATGACGTTTTGCAGGATCCCCGTTATTTCCGCTGCCAATACCCCAAGTTCCTTATTCGGAATGGCCATCATGGAGGCAAGAGGGTTTACAGCAGAAACCTCTGTCTTTCCGCTCCCCTTGTCGATTACCAGGACATTGCAGGGAAGCATGGTCCCGATTTTTTCTTCTGCCTGGAGTGCTTTGTAAGCAAAACCGGGATTGCACATTCCAAGGATTTTATATTTCTGAATGTCCACGCCCAGTTTCTCATTTAATTTTTGTCGCATATCGATCTCGGTGATCATGCCAAACCCCTTTTCCTTCAGCGCACTGATCGCTTTTAACTCAGCTTCCTCGAAGCTGCAGCCGAGGATGGTTGTGAAATAATATTCCATGATTATTGGTTTTTATTCAGCCAGGAGCTGGATTTCATAGGTAACTTCCATGGCTTTTTTGTAAACAAATGAAACGCCGCAGTACCTTTCCTGTGATAACTCAACCGCTTTTTTTAACTGTTCCATCTGTAAATCATGGCCTGAGAATTCATAAACCACATGCATCTTGTCATAGTGCTTAGGATGTTCCTCCGTTACTTCGGCTTCCACGCGGATATTCAGCCCGGTGAATTCCACCCGCATTTTTTTTAAAATGGAAACCACATCCATCCCGGTGCAACCGGCCAGGGCAGCCAGCATCAATTCCTTGGGGCGGCAGCCTTTGTCTTCGCCTCCCACCACGGGCATGGCGTCCATCATCACCTGGTGTCCGCTCACAGTGGCATCGAACAACATGTTTCCTTTCCAGGAAGTATTAACAGTGTGTTTCATTTTAGGTAGCGTAAATTGTTATCCTGCAAATTTATTACTTTTTCGCAGTTAACAGAAAAACCGGATATTCCCTGGCCGTTCCTGGTTTTGTTTCTTTCCGGATGATAAAACATTGACGATCGTCAATTACTTGGAATCCGCACGTTTCAACCTGGTGGATGAGTTCCGTGATGTCAAACCCATGGTGTACCTCCACCCCGGGATCGTGGAAAGAGCCATCCTCGGAATACAGATCGGCGATGGCAAGATATCCTCCGGGGAGCAGCATGGCGTAAAATTTTTGAAGAATGGCGTTCACATCTTTGATGTGATGCAATACCATTTGGGTGAAGACGATGTCGAACCGTTTTTGGTCATAGGTTGATTCTTCAAGATCAAAAAACAAGGTTTCAATCTTTCCCTTGTCCCCGGCAGTGAGTTTTGTTTCTGCCATTTTCAACATCTCCATGGAGGTATCCATCAGGGTGATACCGGAAAAATAATCTTTCAGGAAAAAACTCAGTAATCCTGTTCCGGCACCGAATTCCAGCGCCTTCATGGATGGATTCACGGGAATGTGGTTCAACATTTCCCGGGCTACCGCCCTGGTCCGTTGCAGGTGCATCTGGTTCTGGTCCCAATGCAGTGCCTTTTCATCAAAATCACTCATAGAAGGGCGTGCTCAATTAATCGATGATCATTTTACGAACCATGGAATCGTTATCTGCCTGAATTTTAATCAAATAAATCCCTTTAGGCTGTCCGGAAAGATCGAACTGCTCCCTTCCGTTTTCTGATCCTGCCAAAATGCGTTGAACCATCATTCTTCCGGTGATATCCGAAACGGTGATCGTAGCGTTCTTGTTATCAAGCCCGCTGATCTGAATTGTGAATTGCCCGTGTGAAGGGTTTGGCGAAATGACCATGTTGATGCCTTTCCTTTGATCGGCAGGAACCCCTGCCGGAAAGTCAAAGTGAATGGTCCTTGCATCGGTAGCAGCAGTTGCGCAGGGCGACACGGCTGCAGCCGACAGCGTCAGTGTAACATTCATTCCGGTTTTATCGGCTGCACTTGGAAAATAATATCCTGTGAGCGCTCCCGCATTACTGAAGGTGCCGGTGCCTGACGTGAGCCATGATACGGACGAATAGCTGGTGGCAGTGCCATGGAGGGGTACCTGTGTTACTGCGTTGGCACAGGTGGTGTCGGAACCCGCAAAAGCTTCCGGGACCTGGTTTACCGTCACATTTGCCGGTGCATCCGCTGCAAGCGATCCGTCTGAAACATGAGCGATATACTGGGTGTTGATACCCGGGGTAACCATTGGATTTTGGGCGGCAGATGTGAATCCTGCCGGAATGGAGGTCCATGAATAGGTATAGTTCCCGCTCCCGCCTGCCGGAACGACATTGAGTTGGGAAGTCTCACCGGCACAAATAAGGCCTGGTGTTGCAGAAGCTGTTGCAGTTAATGGAACACCAGCGCTTTCAGTCACCTCCAGGGTAGAAAGTTTGGTGTTTGCCTTCCCAACGCAAAATGCTCCGTAAAAAGTGACATTACCGGTTCCCGTTGCGGGTGCAGTCCACGTGAAATTCCAGATGGAAGTGCCCGACGAACTGCCGGCAGCTGTTTGGGTTACATATTTTGTTCCGCCCACCAGTTTGCTGCCCGTGCCGGCCGCAAGAACACCCAGTTGGGTCCCCGTGACATTCTGGGGGGAGACCTCAAATCCTTTTCTGCCGGTACCGGTCGCGGTCGCAGTAATCGTGTATATCGTACCCGGAACGTATCCCCCGGATGGGATGTTGGAGGTGATCCAGCCCGAAACAGCGACGGCAGAACCGCCATGGCAACTCACACAATTCGAATTATCGCCCGGGGAACCGGTTTTTGATGCGGGAGATCCGCCTGGGGAGGCAAATGCGAAAGTACCGATTACCAGGGTAAGGAACAGGACACCCAGGGTCTTGTATAATAACTGCAATGATTGTTGTTTCATTATTATTTCATTATTAAATTAAAATGTGTCCAACTGATGAATTAGGGCATAAAAGTACCACTTTATTTGCTTTGAACGTGCTGTTATTTTCAGGGCAGCCCGGGATGCGCAATGCAACCCCGTTGCATCTTTCATGCCAGTTGTGCTTCAAACGCAGGAGTTTAGATTCCTTCTAAATTTTGCAACCGGGGAGAATGAACATATAGAAGGAGCGAATTGCAATTTTTTTTGATTCAATGTGCCGGTGTGTTAAAAAGTGTTTAAAACTTTATCAACCTGATATTATATGATTTAGGACTTTTTGCCCAAAAGGCTTATTGACATTCAGGATTCAGCCGATTATCTTTGTTTGTGGAAACCAATCATTCATTTTGCTTCTCAGTATGTTGATTCACATGGTTTTCCAGGCGATCATTCGGCAGATGTATTTTTAAACGTATTGCCCCAATGTTCCTTGACATCTTGATAAAGATTTTTTTCCGAAATTTTGTGTTTCGCTGATGACATCCTCCAGCCAGATTCATATCCGGGCTCACATATTTTGAATCAATCCTTTTCAGGGAGTTTTAAAGACAATTGATCTGACAGAAGCGTCAGGCTCAGGGCATGTTATGAATGAAACCGGTCATGAAAACTGTCATTGCCGTTTTTCTCATGTTTATGGCGAACAGCCTGTTTGCACAGGTTTCAATTAATTCCAACGGCATCCTTCCCGACAATTCGGCCATGCTTGATGTAAAATCCTCGTCGAAAGGGTTGTTGATTCCCAGGATGACCCTGTTGCAACGCGATGGCATCCTCCAGCCAGCCAATGGACTTCTTGTCTTTTGTACGGATAATAACAGGTTGTATTTCAACCAGGGTACCCCGGCTGCAAAAAACTGGGTGATGGTTGCTTCCGGTGAAACCCTGGCCGCTGTAACCGCCAGCTTGCCCATTGCCAGCTCGGGAGGCGTAACGCCCAATATATCTTTATCAGGAATTGTACCCGTTTCCAATGGCGGCACCGGGCAAGGCACGATTTCTCCAGGCAAGGTACTGGTAGGAAATGGCACATCCGGGATATTGATGCCAACCGATCTTCACTGGGACAATACCAACAACCGTTTAGGTATTGGCAATTCTTCGCCAACCGCGAAACTTGATGTTTTACAGCATGCTTATACAGCTCCAGCCATCCTCGGAGTAAACTCAAATTCAGCCGGAACCGGGATCGTTGGAGCCGGAAATGCGATTACCGAACCTTTTCTTATGTCGGGAGGCTGCGGAGGGCAGTTCTTTGGAACTACCTATGGTTTGTATGTCTCCGCCTCGGCTTCCGGGAGTGCCACTGAAAGGTTTAGCGGTTATTTTGCCAATGGCACCTATTATACCTTCGTTTGCGGATACAAGCAGAATCCATCCACCTCGGCATGGACCAACTATAAAATTTACGGGACAGGAGTTGTCAATGGCCCGATCGTAAAAAGCGGCCATGGCGAACAGGTTTCCATGTTTTGTCCTTCGGTACCAGAACTTGTTGTCAATGACTACGGTACCGGGAGGCTGATCTCCGGGAAATGCCATGTCGCATTTGATGCTGCATTATCGAACAGCATCACGGTTGACGACACCTTTCCACTCAAAGTCTTCATCCAGCCGGAAGGAGATTGCAAAGGACTCTTCGTCACAAATAAAACCCGGCAGGGTTTTGATGTGGTTGAACTGCAGAACGGCAAATCAAATATCCCCTTCTCGTGGTCAATTGCCGCAAGTTTATGCGATAAACTGAATGCTGCCGGAGAAATAGAATCGAAGCATGTTGGTCTCAGATTTCCAAAATTTGAATAGTCGGGAGCAGGCAATCGCCTGTTTTATAGGTTTTAAAGGGGCAGGAGCGGTTAGGATTTTAGACAGACTTTATAATCTGTTGCATGATAAGACTTCTGGTTGTCATACTGATCACCCTATTGTTGAGAGTTTCCGGGAAATGCCAGCAAGGTATTTTTAATTCAGGAATTATCGGAGCCGATTCGGTTTGCATGGGGACGGTCTATAAATACGGGATCCGTCCCCAACCTGGTATCGGCAACTATTACTGGACCTGTTCTGATGGCATGCACGTTTCGTTTACTCCGAATCCTGCAGCAGATACTGTTGTCGATGCCAGGTTTGAGAATTCAGCTTCAGGCAGGTTATTTGTAAATGCCATCACTCCCGACCAGGATACCATTGCCCTTGACTCACTTTACATCACCGTTTTCACAATTCCTTCTTACCAGGACCCGGAGGGAAGAGACACCTTTTGCCAGGGATTGAACTATCATGCGATTTTATATAACGTCGCACCCATCAACCATGCCACCGCATACCAGTGGGATTTTTCAGGGGTAGGCGCAACGACCATCACAGACCCTTCAAAAAATTTTGTATATGTAAATTTTCTTTCCGGAGTTCTCCCGGGAATTATTAAAGTGAAAGGGATCAATCAATGCGGGGAGGGTGAATTTTCTCTTCTTGGCCTTCCCATCACAGTAAATCCCACCCCAACGCCTTCCATCATCAGCGCCGACACCGGCAACATTGTTTGTAAAAATGCCCGGTTGATGTACACTGCTGATAAAGACTATAAAACCTATTCGTGGAGTATGGTAAATGGAGGCAAATTGACCGGTGCACTGAAGAAAGAGGCAACGGTTGATTGGGATGCCACTCCCCAGGGGCAGATCAGCCTGACGGTTTCCAACGATCATGATTGCATGGCATCAACAAATTACGGGGTAATAAAAAACGACGGGTCGGCTCCCTTTCCGCCGAACATCTGGCTTTTTGGCTACAACCTGCTGGTTTGCAGCGATTCTTCCGTTTCATCTTACCAGTGGTACCATGGAACTCCTGATGGAACAATCCAACTCATCCCGGGCGCAATATTCCAGGATTACCATGCCGACTCATCCAGTTACCAGGACTATTATGTAACTGCCTGCCTGGGGACCTGTTGCAATGAGTCTTCCCGCTTTAATTTTCACGCACAAACGGCTGCAACAACCGAAGTGGATCAGCCCCGGGTGATGTTGTATCCAAACCCTGCAAGGGATATGATCTATTTAAAAAACGATTCCCAGGCAGGTTATCAAGGCATGTATGGAGTCGTTGATCCGATGGGTCGCATTGTCAAGAGTGGCATCATAGACCACCAGGTTGCCGAGATTGGCCTTTCCGGACTCGCCGTGGGGTTATATTTCCTTTATATCCGGACAGAAGGCAACCCTGGAAAGTTTATAAAATTTCTTAAAAATTAACCGGTGCATGAAAAAAACCGTTGCAATATTGATTTTCTGCCTGTTTCATTGCCATGTATTTCATGCCCAGAATACCGGTCAGGTCTATGAAAAGGTTGAAAAATGCATCCAGGAGTACATGCAGCTTTCGCGCCTTGGGCCCGGGTATTCCAGGGAAATATCCCAGGATGTCATTGATCAGTTCAAAACACAATTTGAACGGGATGCTTTTTTATACTGGGATTTGTACCTGTCAGATGCTGACAGGCTATATCCTCCCCTGACATTTGAAGAGTATATCGACCTTGCTAAAAAAAAGTACAACCTGAAACAACCATTGCTTGATTATTCCGATGTTAAAATCAAGGTTCTTAAAAATAAAAAATATGCCAGCATTTATCTTAAAAAAACGAACCAGATTCTGAATGCCGATGATAAACCATTGTATAAGAACCAAATAGAATTGAGAATCGACATGAGCCTTGACAAAGACCGGCCATTGATCCAGAACATTTTTGAGGTTAAACGGAACACCTTTTTCAGAAGCATGTCAGTTGATTTTAATTATATCCCATGGTCCAGTGTTTTCACAACGCTCACCGGCGAACCCGACATCCCGGTAGGACCTGATGAAAAGTATAAAGCATCTCAACTTTCCACAGGAATTGCCATACAGATCGGAGCCCTGTTTGAAATGAGGCTCAGCAAAAATAAAATGGATGGCATATCCTTTTCATCGGGAATATCCTATTCACAATTACCCGTGTTCACCTCAATGATTGAGTATTCAAAAAAAATGCCGGACACGCTTGATAAAAAGTCTGTCAATCCATTTACCTGCACAACCTTTGAAAGATCTCCGGAGATGAAGGAAAAAATCGTATTGACAAAATGGGAAATCCCGTTCCTGTTAAATATTCACTTCGGCAATTGGGCTTATTTAAAAGCCGGCCCTGCAATCGCTTATGTTACCGGAACCTCGGAGGTACACTATGTGATGAGCAGAACCGGAGGAGATTTATTGACAAACCTCAGGACCCTTGACCATATTTTCATCGATGTTGATCACGAACTCGATCAAAGCAATTATGGGTATTACCGCGACAGGAATTACCGTTTTCCCCTGGAAAAATTCTTAAATAAAATAAATTTTTCCTTTCAGTTCGCAGCTGGATTTGAAAAGCAATTCAGCAACTTCAGCATCGGGCTGGAACCCAATATGAGTATCGGGATGAATCCCCTTTATCACTGCTCATTACCGGGATTTTATCAAGCGTACAGCGAAAAACATTTCACCTCAGTTCTTGAATCGCCCAAAATGCCTGCTGTTGAGTTTGCAGCAGGCATCCGGTTTATCATCAGCTATTTGTTTAAAAATTAAAACGGGAATATGACAAAGCAAATGGCAATAACTGCTTTTATCACCCAGGCAATGGTTGTTGCGGCGTTTGGCCAAACCGCATTGAAACTTCCGGAAATACTGACCAAAGCAGAAAAGAGGATCACGACCAATTGCCTGCTGGGCAAGAAAGGTAATCAGCTGCCCCAGTCCTGGGTCGTGTTTTCTGACCGGGAAAACGCGGGCAATACATTCGGGGAAAAGTATTATGTCGTTGCTGAAAGGGAAACAGAGCTGCATATTTATAAGGCATCGAGAAGCAAAGAGAGAAAGCTGCTATTTGCGGAAGACAAGGGGTGGCGGAATAAATCGGAATTGCTGGTTTCTTTTGGCGCCGAATTCACCGAGAATTCATTGATTCATAAAAAATGCGTGATATTAAACCACCATAAAACGATTGAAAGAATCAAAAGAGGCGAGATAAATGAATCGGAAGTTCCTTTATATAAATCATCTTCCGCCTTGAACTCCACGGATAATCTTCCGCTGTATCTGATTTATTTCATTTATAAAACGGAAAACAACAGGTATTTGCTTGGTAAGGACTATAAATTCGATCCTGACCTGCCTTTTGCCGATCAGATTATCGGATGGATAGACCGGGACAGGGTGTTCGACTACAACAACAGAATCTGTTTTGAACCGAATTTTGACGAATCGGCGGTCGTTAACAGGCGGTGTCACCCTCTTTTTGCGGCAAAAGTCTTTGAATTTGAAAGCGAACTGGCCCGTTTCCTGAAAGGAGACACGACCCTGGCCCCGATTTGGATCGAACCGAAATATTATTTTTTTCGAAATCCGCAGTATGCGCCGGATAATCAGGGAATAAAAGAGCCCATTGATATTAATGAGAAAAATTTTTCAGGATTGCTCCTGAAAAAATTGTGTGAGTTTGATGGTAAAATCAATGAGATCAAGCAAAGCAAGATTTTAACAGGAAGGCCATTGCCGGGAAATAAATTCAGGTTCCCGCTGATCCGGATCGAAAATTTACCGGATAATATATTTATCACAGGGGTCACGGGTCGATTTGAAAACGACAACAAGACACGTGAAATGCTTTGCAATTCACTCAGGGCAAATAAATTACAAATCGCTGTTTATTTCATTCTCGACAATTCGATTGACAGGAACCGGTTAACATATGTGATAGGCCAGATTCAACAGGATTATATTGAATTTCAAAAGAAATTTGGCGTTTGCTTCTTCCCGCGGCCGCAGCTCGGGCAATATAAAATTTCAATTGATGAAAGTGGATTGCCTGACGGGCTTGGCAATTATCAGTTTGTAAGGGATTACATACAGAATTATTCTCCGGATAAAACGTATGAATCAAAAAACGACAATGTACTGGGTACATTGAAATACGTGTTAAACAATGAAAGGTTCGATGCAAGGCAAACCAACATCATTGTAATTGTAAACAACCATCGTATCAATATTCCGGATACGGGGCTTGCCATTCTGCGCCGTGATATCCAGGATAAAATTGTTGAGAAAAATTGTTATTTGCTTGCCTTTGATTACAAAAGTGATAACAACCTGGTGCAGCAGATCCAGGAAATTTCATTGGCGGCCGGCAGGCAATATGCCGACAGGCTGAAAATCAATTTAAAAAATGTTGCCTTCCGGAGAACTGAAATAGGATATGAACTGGAGAATGCCTGTTTCCTTTCCATTATTGAACAAACCGATTCCAATCAGCTGGCGGCTGCGCAGATGCAATCTTTTTTACAAACCGGGTACGCCAAAATTGTGAATACGATCAACAGGACAATTCAACATATATGTCTTAATGAAAGCCAGCCAGCGAATAATGGAAATCACCATGAGGACCCTTTTGAACGTGCCCTCAGGGAAATTCCGGGCAGGGAGGGAAATATTCAATATATCAGGGCTTTGGAAGAAGGGTATTCGGCCATGAAATTTGAGTTGCCCCATAATACATATTCCCGGGATATCTGGAAAGCGGACGTTCTGATGACAAAACCGGAATTGGAAGCAGTGGGATCGTTGCTTGATAAAATGCTGGTCAGGTCGAATAACAGCAATTTTTCAAAATCATTATACGACTTATGGGTTGCTTTGTTCAACCGGTTCGTAGGAGATAATCTGATGCCGGCCGACCTGTTGCCGATCACGCCGCAAATCATCATGGGTAAGATTTTAGGGGAACCCTATGGATATGCATTGACGGACCCGATCAAACGTTACCCGCTTGAACGGATCCTTGCCAATGACCAGGAAATCCAGAAATATTATGACGATTACAAAGTCAAACTGACAGCATGTAAAAACAACATCAAGGAAATTTTAACCTCCGGACGGCTGAAGTTCAGTCTCGACGAAGACGCTGCCAATGCAAACCAGGCAATGAATAAAAAGGGGATCTATTACTATTGGGTTCCGATCGAGATTTTACCTTGAAAAATCATGGTGGACATGAACCAAAATGTATTTGAGATCAAAGGACTGGAATGTACCTATGATCACAAAGAAAAAAAAGAGAAAAAAGTGGTCCTGCGCATAGAAAACCTGGCGATCCCAATGGGAAAAGTATCGGTGATCCTGGGTTTGTCGGGAAGTGGAAAATCAACGCTGATAGAGACACTGGGACTGATGAACAATACGATTCATCGGGGATCAATCATTTACCATCATGCGGAAAACCATGTGGTCATCGACCACACAATCTGGAAACGCCCGTCGGATTTGACTAAAATCAGAAATCGTCACTTTTCTTTTGTTTTCCAGAACGATTTTCTCATGCCATATTATTCCCCGGAAGAAAACATGCTGATTGGCAGGCTGATCCAGGAGCATGACCGGAAATCACCGGAGGCAAGGGATGAAATGAAAAAATTCTGCCGGAGGATGGGTTTGAATTTTGATGAGATCAACAGGCAAAAACCGTCTGAACTATCTGTCGGACAGAGGCAACGCCTGTCATTCATCAGGGCCATCGTAAAAAAATATTCGGTGATCTTTGGTGATGAACCGACGGGAAATCTTGACGAGGTCAATTCAGCTTTGCTCATGGATGTATTAAATGAGTCGATCAGCCAGGATAACCGGCGTTCTGCTATCCTGGTTTCGCACAACATCCCTTTATCCATCGCAAAAGCGGGATATATTATCGTGCTTTCCCCGGTTTCGGGAGACCAGTACGAGATTCATCCCGGCAATGTTTTTTCAAGAACAGCAGCAGGTTGGCTAAATGGCAACCGGGATGTATTAACTGATGAGCAGCTTGGTGTGAAAATCAGAAAGGTTGTTAATTCCAATGAAAATGTTCGATCAGGCTTTTCATGAATATTCCCTCTGTGGTTCATTTAGATTTGTAAGCTTTTAAACAATAATTGTTAATAGTTCTTTGACATACTGGTGTAAGTAGTTGATTTTCTTTTCTTTTTGCTACTTTTTCTTTTCTTTGTTAATTTTGTTTTCTTGTTAATAACGTGACCACCTTATGGGGCGAATTAGTCTGTGTTCCAGGTTTAAGGCCTATACTTAGATTTAATCCCCACCAAGGGGGTTTTGGAAAGGACTCGGATAGAAATTCAGGTTAAGACCTTTTATTAATGGCTTGAGTGAATCCAAAACCAGGTTACCTTTAAAAACTAAGCAATATGAACTATTCAAATTTCATCGGCATTGACATTTCAAAGAAAACCTTTGATCTGGCATTAATCAAAGGGAATTATACCGAAAAAATGGTCACGGCAAAATTCCCCAATGATCACAAGGGTATAGTAGCTCTTGAGCAATTTATCCGTAAACAAGAATTGGTAAAGTCTGAGACACTATTCTGCATTGAACATACAGGTTTATACTGTCGCGTACTTTCCAGTTACCTTGTCGAGAATCAATACGCCGTCTGGCTTGAAATGCCTGTCCAGATCCTTCGATCACTTGGCATCCAGCGAGGTAAAAATGACCAGCTTGATGCTAAGCGAATTGCCGTATATGCATTTACTTTCAAGGATAAGGCCAGGCTATGGCAACCTCCCAGGGAGGAAGTACAAAAAATCCATGATCTATTGACCTTGAGAGAACGACTGGTTGAATCTCGTAAATCAATCCTAACTCCTATTGAGGAACTCGAAGCCACGGGACTTTCTGAAGTGGCCACTTCGTTGAAGAAGCATTGCAAAAAGTCCCTTGACGCTCTTGAAAAGGAGATAGAACAGATAGAAAAAGAGCTGGACAAGATCATCGACAAAGACACCAATTTGAAAAATAAGTACAGGCTGGCAAAAAGCGTTCCTGGCATTGGTAAAATCACAGCATTGTCATTGCTCTATTATACCAACGAGTTTACTTTGTTCCCATCTGCAAAGAAACTTGCATGTTATTGTGGCGTAGCACCGTTCGCAAGAGAGTCTGGAACCTCCGTAAAAGGGAAATCCAGGGTGAGCAATTTTGCCAACAAAGCAATGAAAAAGTTGTTACACATGGCTTCAATGGCTGCCATATCTTCTGATCAGGAACTAAAATCTTATTATAACCGTAAAGTAGCCGAAGGAAAAAATAAGATGCTGGTCCTCAATGCAATAAGAAACAAAATATTACATAGGCTTTGCGCAGTGATCAGAAGAGAAACTCCTTTTTATACGAATTTCCAAATTGCTTAGTATTTATTTCAAAGAACATTTATTTTAATCATAGAAATCTCTGTGACTTTTCCGTGTAACGCTGTGTAATAAAAATGACACTGAGAACCACAGGGTAGTCACAGAGAAACACGGAGAAAAGGAAAACAGATTGTTATTTGTAAAGAAAGCAGGTTAAAAAAGGGAGATCCAGACCAGAAAATTGTATGCATGCAAAAAGGTCATTCCGGGCAATTGTTCTCCGCAATGAGTATAAGGCAATAAAAGGCAAATACAACAGTACCATTGTTTACCTTTTTGTTGTTCTATTCATGACTTTTCTGGCCTTTGGCTTTGCGAAAAGCACTTTAAACTACCAACAGAAACTCTCTTCCGACCCTTTTTCCAATTGGGTAAACCTCAATTTTCATTCTGGCACCAGGGATTCCCTGAGAACATTACATGACAAAATCTGCTGTAAAAATTTCCGTGACAGATTCCATATCATGGGTTCATATTTTTACAATACAGGGATGATCCCCGTGATTACTGCTTCACATGACAACCCGGTTGTTCAATATGAAGCTAGGACCATAGATCCATCAAGTGGAATCGTGAAAGATCTGCTGCAGACAGGGGTATGCGCGAAATATTTTCCTGATTCAGTTGAAAATGCATTTAACTATGAGCCCAACGGGGTGATCATTTCCGAGAAATTGCTTGGTGATATCGGGTTGGACAAACAAACATTGTCATTTATCCGGATAAAATCATCCATGGGCGACATTCTGCCAGTTCCGGTACTGGCCGTCGTAAAAGAATTGCCCGATCTGGCCGATCTTGTTTATACCAACCTGTTCTATTGCAAATCAATGAACACAGGGCTGTACGACAGGGATAGCCCCTATTACAGGCTTTTTATTGAAAACATGGATACAGCTGAAATTCTTAACACCCTCCAAGAGTTATATCCTGCCTTGGAAATCAATGATCCTTCCACCGTTGAAACCACTTTGTTGAAAACGGGCAACAGCTCTGTCATGACCTGGAAAATTGAAATCGGGACCCAGGAAAATAACATTCCGGCTGGTGTGATGAACCAGCGAATCGATAAAATGGTTTCGTTGAAAAACCATCATTATGGTCAATATTATGAATTGTCGGAAGATACAACCTGCGACAATACATCCTTTTTTCACGACTACCTGGCAATTGAATTCGTCGATCTGGAAAAAATCAGGGATTTTTCAAAATTCCTGAATGAAACTTTTGCTTTACAACTTAACCTGGAGGTGCTTTCAGAACGGGAAAATTATCTTTATACGGGCAACATTGCCGCCGGTTCAATAATCCTCCTGATGTTGTTGTCAATTATTTCCGTGTCGATATACCTATCCGGCATCATCCGGAACCATCTCCTGCGGGTTAAAAAGAACCTGGGAGATTTCCTGGCTTTTGGCGTAAAAAACGGCACCTTGATCTGGCTGTATACCTGGGTTACGATCCTCATCCTTGCTGCTGCATTATTGCCTGCAATTATCCTTGCCTATGCCTGCGGTGAGATCTTTGAAAAACATCTCCTGGGCAAAATCCTGGTGGTAGATCCAACCCAGGATTACTTTTCATTGACAAATTCATGGTTTGCACTTTTCCTTGTGATCATTTTATTTGTGGCCATCATAAGAACATACATTTCTGTCAAAAAAATATTAAAAAACACTCCCGGTGATTTGGTTTATGAGCGCGACTGATTCACGCATTGGCCAGGTTGTTCATCGGGATGGAATAGTTCATTTGTTTTTCAAAAACGGGAATAAGAAAAAAAATCACCATGGAAATCAGGTCTTTATTTCATCAGAACCCTCAGTTTGAACCAAGCTCGAAAACCAAGAAACTTTGGCTCTATTGCCGAAGACAAGAAACCCAAATAGGCTCTCCGGGTTTATTATGTTCACCGAAACAGTGGGATCTGACCTGGTTTTTTATAATTATTCTTCTTGAGATTGTTGGCCTGTACCTCTTTTATGAATATGTTAAAAATCTTTCCTTTGCCATCGCCTTCTTTTTTGCAGATGTAATATTCGCAATTTCAGCCCATCTTGTTTATGGTGAAATTTCAAAGACCAAAAACAGGTTGTTCTTATTGCGGGAACGTATAAAAATCCATATCAGCCGGCGAGGTCAGAAAGTGCTCACCCTGGCCAGGGAGGGCCAGATTAACAAAGAGCAATGGAAGTTATTCTGGCTTAAGCTCTTCTCCTCCTTTTTTTATTCCCTGATCTCGTTGCTGGCATTTTTTAAAATTGTTGGCTTCATTGCGAACTGGCCCGGAAGAGATTCGGTTAACAGCATCAGCGTTACCATATGCCTGACCTATATTTTGGTTGCAGTTCTTCAGATCTATACCACGGGGTACTTTGCCTTTTCTTCTTTGTTCTTTATCATGTTCAATCGAAACCTGTCAAAACACAAGGAACAGCAAGGCCGGCTCTATGCCGAAGTGGATGCAGGAACGCCCACCAGAAACTTATTTGAAGGGATTGACCTTCATACCCTGCTTTTAACCAATCCCAAATACAATGAACTTGGCTTTCATCACAGGAGCCGGGAAAGCCTGCCACAGTTTAACAACTGCAGCGTCAGGAACCATTTTATTCATAACAATAAATTGTATGTATACGGCGTGGTCACCGATGACGACCTGAATGCTTTTGTGAACAGCCACGCAAATAATATTGATGCAAGGTTGATTCTCGGGCTCGTTTTACTGGACTTTCAGCTTGAAAATTTTTCAATCGACAGCGGAATTGACCGGTACACCGAACCAATTCCGTTCCCGGCGGGAAATATAGCCGGTTTTGGCGCCATTGAGCCGGGGAAACAACCGACTGCGGATTACAGCGTTGCAAGGGTTGGCAATGACCTGGATGAAAACAGGAAGGAAAAAGCAGGCTATTGCTGGGAATACGAATGGGTGCTGGAGGAGCATCTGCCAGCTGATGACAAAACGCATCCCGCAACCACTGTCACTATTCCCAATGCAATAACCCGGGTGAATCAACTGAACGTTAAAGTCAATTTTGAAGGGCTGAAGGCGGGGAACACCTATTATCTGAGTGTTTTTGCAAAAAATCTTTCCGTGCCTTTCATCAGGGGCATTTCTTCGCCACCTTTTCCGATCAGGATTATTGAGTAGATCGGGGAAAATTACGATTTACGATTTTTGATGGTTTTGTTAATACATCGAATTATGAAGAAAGCAATTTTTCAGTCATTCCCTATGATCGCCGGACTTTTACTGGTGGTTTCCTGCAACAACGGGTCGGTAGATCATATCAACAGCTCTACTCTTGTAATTGTGCAGAAAATCCCGGTTGTTGAAAAAAAGATAGACGAGAATTTCAAGGCTGCCCTGCATTTGTTGTACCCGGTTCAGTGTCATGATACCGCATTTATCCAGGACCAGATTTTCCTGGAAAGAATAGATTTGAAAGTGCCATTTAAAAGGGAATTTGTCATTGCTCCAAAGCTTTGGAGGGATTTTTTTGGCAGCAACAACCCGGATGCAAAAAAATCATTACGTGAAAACCTGTTGTACTTAGGGGATACCTGTTTTGAAAAGAATCCCGACAGGCCATTTTTAACCGAATCGATGATTCGGGGAGAGGACCAGCCTAAAGTAATCGGGGACTATTTATCAAGAAACGGGAAAAACGCCCTTGTTTATCTCATCAGTGCCGATACGGCGATGAAAACATACGAAATCAACGGGAGCGCCAGGGAGGTTTTTGGTGATTTCGCTAAATTGAACTGCAAAATCGTTTCACTTTTAAGGGGAAAAACGAGGGAAGAACTCAACAACACCTCTTTGATCCTGGTTTTGATACCGCCGCCCGGGACAGTTGATACCGCTACCGGTTCATTGCAAGATTCAATTCGCATGGTGAAAAAAGGGAAAAAGCTTCCTGCCATCAAAACGGCGGTGATACCGGTTAAAAACACCAGTTGCCCACCCGATTCGGTGGTGAATAGAATCAACAAACAAAACAATTTGATCATCAATGAATTCAGGAATCTCCTGCATTACATTGCAACCACCAATGACGACGAGTTAAAAAAATGGTACAGGCAAGATGCAGACGAGGAATTGCACAAAATACCCGGCCTGAAGATCGAGGGAATTCCCGGCCATCTTCCCGAATTTTTAAATTCAGGGTTCCCGAAAAATGTAAAAGTCGCGCCAATCCTCAACAATTGCAGGGTAATCATCGGTGTCAGGATCGGGGAATCATAAACAGGTATGGGATCTTTACCCTCTCCTGTATTGCTCGGCGGCACCGGCATAAATGGCCTTCACTTCCGCGATCAGCTTTTCCGGGGAGATGACCTTTACCGACATGCCGTAGGAGAGGATCTCCATCACCAGGTCGCGGGTGATGAAGAGGGTGAGCCTGATCCTGAGTTCTTTCGCGGTATCGGTGAGTATGGCCTGCGATTCGTGGATGGGGTAGCTTTTGATGTATTTCCCCTGCTCGGGCTCAAAAGAGAGGATGATCTCTTCGGGCTGCATGTCATCGGGGTTGATCACCCCGAAGCAGTACCGGAACATTTCGTTGACATCGAGGTGTGCCGGGTAATCGAACCGGCCCGGAGTGGTCTGAAAATCGAGGATCCGGTCGAGGCCGAAAGTTTTTATCCTGCGGTCGTTCCGGTCCCTGGCCAGCAGGTACCACCTGCCTTTCGACTCTTTAAGGGCAATGGGTTCCACCAGGCGCTCTTTTGGCTCATCGCTGTCAAATTTCTGATGGATCAGCAGGATCACGACATGGCTTTTGATGGCATGTAGGAGGCCGTAAAAGTGGTGGGTGCCATGCGCCCGGCGTTTTTCGAAAAACATGTAACGGCTGATGTCGTTCACCATTTTCAGTGAATTGAGGGTGTCGATCGATTCAAGCATGCGGTTGTTCAGGTCGCTTTGCTGATCTTCTGCAATAAAATATACCCCCCGGGTAAAATCGTAACGGATATCTACTTTGAACAATGTCCTGATTTCGTTCAGGTCGCGGATGAAGGTGCGGTTGGAGACCGAAAAAGGCCGGTCGAGGAATTCCGACTCCTTTTCAAGGTATTCATTGATCTCTCTGAAGGTAGCCTCCCCGCTGCGGCGGAGCTTTTTGATGATGGTGAGGTACCTGAAAATGTAATCCTGTTTAGCCATGTGGGGACGGTTTCAAGTTAACATCCTGCGTAGCGCAAGTTACGGTTTTTGATGATCGGTTCATGCCGTAAATCTCCGGTTGAAAAACAATCCTCGGGATCTTCATCGGGTCTGAATTTTTTCCACAGATATTCCTTTTCATCGTAATACCAGCCATCATCCTCGTGGATGTTGATTTCGTTCCAGTCGATGACTTTGCCGGTCAGGGGGTCATATATCTCATAGTCCGATCCGGTTTTCTGTCCGAATTCAATCGCCTCCTGCATGCGGGCGAATTCCCTCTTTTCTCTTTTCCCTGCGGGTTCCTTGTAAACAGTAAGTAAAATCATAATCCAATATTTAAAGTTATGAAACAATGATCATCTGCCGGGTATCGTTGTTTGTCGAATGTAAAATTAATAATAGGCTACGCCAAAACATGACGTGGTGTGTGCATAATAAAAAAAATAGTTCACGCAGATTTTCGCAGATTTAAGCGCGGATTTTCGCGAAAAAAATTCAAATGGATTACATCTGATAAGTTGTTGAATATCTGCAATAAAAGTGAATGAGATTGGGAAAAAGGGGGGTGTTTTCAGAATTAATGATGAAATCCTTCTGCGAAAATCCGCGCTTAAATCTGCGAAAATCTGCGTGAAATATGACTTTGTAACCGGAAAACCCTTATTTTGCGAAAAAATTGCAACCGTTGATGAGGCAATTCCTGTTTTTATTCGTTCTGCTGTTCATTCCAATACTTGTCTTTCCAACCTCGGTGGCAGCGCAGGCATGGACCTTTATCAAGGAGAAGGATGGCATTAAAATATATACACGCAAGGAGCCCGGGAAATCGCTGAAAGCATTTAAAGGGGTCGCCGACATCCATGCACCGGTTGAAAAAGTTTACAACCTGATCGGGAATGTTAAAAACACTCAGTGGTGGGATAAAAACGTAAAGGAGATCAAGGTACTTTACTATGAAAAAGAAGTCCGGTCGCAGTATTATGTAGTCTATGATGCCCCGTGGCCTGTTACAGACCGTGACCTGTGTGTGGAAGCACTGATCACGACAGACCCGGTGACCCGGATACGCACCATCAATGCGAAACCGATTTCGGGTATGGTTCCTGAACGCCCGGACCTTATCCGGATCAAGGACTATTGGCAAAGCTGGTATTTAGAACCGGAGGGAAATGACCTGGTTCATGTGGTTCTGCAAGGCTATGTTGACCCGGGTGGGAGTGTTCCCGACTGGATATACAACATGGTCATTACCGAAACCCCGATCAAGGTCATCCGCGGAGTCAAGCAGCGGCTGGAAAAACATTGACAACCGTCAGGACATTATCCTCTCGTAGCGACAAGCCGCAAATACCCTCCGGAAATAAAAATCAGAAAATGCCTAAGCGGCAGGATCAGATGGTGATCACAGAATTTTCGGAACCCAGCCCGCTTGGTACGTATTTGTCGGCTTCTGAATCGTTTTCCCAGGTTGTGCCGTCGATGAGGTACCGGAACTGGTACTCTTTGCCGGTTTCCAGATCAAGGGATACTGACCAGACACCGGTTTTTGCTTTTTTCATAGGGGTTTCGCCGATCTGCCAGTTGTTGAAATCTCCAACCAGGAGGATGGATGAATTTGATTTATACTGATCTCCCGAGAGAGAGAATTTTACTTTACAAACAGATTTTGTTTTTACAAATTTTTTCTCGATACTCATAATTGATATGTTTATTAAAACTAAATTTAGTGCAAAATTACTAAATCTTTTTTAAATGGATGTTAAATCGAGGTTAAATTTGAAATGCATATGTTGAAAGTACTTATTCCACTGATTGTTGTGATTCTTTTGCAAACGGGGTGTGCCCAACGGAATGAGCAACTTTCGGTATTGTCAACTCCGGCGGGGACGGAATTTACAGCCATCAGGAAGGATGGAATTACGGTCATCCCAAACGGCAGGTTTCTCACCCCGGCAGGGGTTTCGGTTGAAGTGGCGCCACATCCTTACGGGCTGGCGGTAAGTGGAGACGGGGATCTGGCCATTACGGCGAATTCTGGGGTAAGGCCACTTTCCATCTCGATTATCAAGGGATTGCTAAGTGCACATCCATCGGTCATGCAGGTCCCGCCCGGACCTGACAACAACAGGGGAATCCTGGAGTCGGTTTTCATGGGACTGGCGATTTCTCCCGATCACAAGCATGTTTATGTAGCCGGAGGCCAGGCGAATAAAATATTTATTTTCTCGGTAGACAATGGCAAAAAGATTGATTCTATTGATTGTTCGGTGGAACCCGGAGGAGTGAAACGCCCTGACGGTTATATCGGGGATATGGTGCTTGGGAAAAATGGCAGATACTTGTTTGCAGTAGATCAGACCAACTTCCGTTTGGTGATCATGGATACGGAAAAAAAGAGGGTCGCAGCCACCATCGGGGTTGGCCGTTATCCTTTTGGAATTGCACTCTCGCAGGATGAAAAGCGGGTTTATGTGGCCAATGTGGGCATGTTCGCTTATCAGACGATCGATTCCATTGAAGCAAAAAACGATCATGGACGGGCTTTGAAATTTCCGCCTTTTGCCTACGGTTCGCGGGAGATGAAGGAGGGTGTGACCCTTGGAGGGGTGAAAGTTCCGGGAACAGGTGACCCCAATGTGCCGGAATCGTTTTCAGTATGGTCGGTTTCGGTCGATAACGCAGCGCATCCCCAGATTGTTGCAAGGGTTAAAACAGGCACACTGGTTGGTGATAAAGTGGAAGGCATCCCTGCAGTGGGCGGTTCCAGCCCGAATTCGATTGTGGCAACTTCGAAATATGTGTTTGTAAGCAATGGCAACAATGACAATATCTCCGTCATCGACACCCGGAATAACCGTATTGTAAAGGAGATTCGCTTGCAATTGCACGAAGCCATCAATCATTTCCGTGGGATCATTCCTTTCGGACTGGCGGTATCGCCGGATGAAAAGCGTTTGTATGTAGCAGAATCAGGAATCAATGCCATCGGGGTTATCGATATTTCATCACTCAGCCTGATCGGGCACATCCCGGCCGGCTGGTTTCCGTCGAGGGTTGCAGTTACAGAAAACGGGAAAAAGCTTGTCGTTGCCAATGCCAAAGGATTCGGGAGTGGCCCCAACGGGGGGAAATCTTACAAAGCAGGGAAAGAAGGAACCTATATCGGATGTTTGATGAAAGGGACGGTTTCAGTCATCGATATTCCCTCAGATGCCCGGTTGATTAGCTATACCAGGCGGGTGATCATGAATAATTTCAGGATCGGGACCCTGGAAGATGCCCGGCTGGCACGCAATGGAAATCCCATCCCGGTTTATGGTGGAGAAAGAGCGTCGCCCATCAGGTATATTGTGTTCATTTCGAAAGAAAACAGAACCTTCGACGAGATTTTCGGACAGCTTGAAAAAAGCAATGGCGATGCCTCCCTTGCCCGCTACGGGAAAGATGTCGGGTTTTATAATAAAGACCGCACACGGCATGTGGAAAAATCAACCGTGATGCCAAACCATCTGAAACTGGCGTCCCTGTTCTCGGTTGCCGATAATTTTTATGTTGATTCCGATGTTTCAGCCGATGGGCACCGATGGCTGGTGAATACCTTTCCGAACGAGTGGGTGGAGGCGACCGTCCCCGCGAGTTATGGCGGAAACCGAACCTATAAACCTGCTTCCCGTGCGCCAGGCAGTCTTGGCATGACCGGATCGGCAGGCGCCATATACCCGGAAGATTACAACGAGGCAGGTTCAATGTGGGAGCATCTTGAACGCAATGGTGTTGAGTTTTTCAACTTTGGTTTTGGCGTCATGTTCGAACCGGCATTTTATGCCGATACATTCAAGTATTTCGGTGTAAGGTATTTTGCAAATTTTCCGATGCCGGCACCCATGTTTTCCAGGACATCAAAAAGCTATGCCACTTTCAACATGGCGATCCCCGACCAGTTCAGGGTGAGCCAGTTCATCAAGGAATTTAATGAAAAATGGACCGGCAAGGGGAAAGACCTGCCGGGTATCCTCACGGTCATTCTTCCCAACGACCATGGCGCCGGCGAACGGCCTGATGCCGGTTATCCTTTCAGGGAGAGCTATATGGCCGACAATGACCTGGCCGTTGGCCGTATCGTTGAGTTTCTTTCTCACACGCCCTATTGGAAGAACATGGCCGTTGTGATCACGGAAGATGATGCTCAAAACGGGGTGGATCATGTAGATGCCCACCGGAGCATCCTGATGGTTGTTTCGCCTTACGCAAAAAAGGATTATGTGAGCCATGTCCACTATAGTTTCGGGAGTCTGTTCAAAACTTTCTGGAATCTCCTGGGACTGCCATATCTGAACCAGTATGATGCAGCGGCAACCGATCTTTCCGACATGTTCTCTCCAAAGCCGGATTTTACTCCCTATGATGCTTTGCCTTCCGATTTACGGGTTTTCGATCCGCAAAAAGCATTGACCCCGCTGGATGAGCATTTCGACTGGAAAGCGATTTCAAGGTCTCCCGATCTCGATAATCCTTTGGATATGACGGAAGAGCAAAAATAAATACGATTTTCGATTTACAAGTGATAAACGATTTTTTGAACTTTGCAGATATTTAACTTAGCGGAAATGAAAAAGAAAAAAAAGGCAGCAAAACAAGCGGATAAACAGGGAGGAAAACTAGCTGGAAAAGCTGCACAAGCCATGAAAAATGAATTTTACCTGGAGGCATCCTGGATCATTTCGTCCATGCTGGAAAAAAAGCTGAAAAAGCTTCTGGGTCAGATTGAAAGTCAACCCCCGGGTTCCGCCTTTACCCTGGAACAGTCGATCAAGCGGGTCAAGTATTTGCTTGTCAGCTCAAAACAAGCGGATTTAACCGCACATCCAACCGCACATCCAACCGCACATTTAAATGTGCGGTTGGATGTGCGGTTGGATGTGCGGTTAATAGATGATATCCGCAACTGGAAAAATCAGCGGAATGAAATTCTGAAAGACATCCCCGACATTCATGTTTCGCAGGCAAGGCTGGAACGGTTGGCCTTGGAAGGCATCAGGCTTTTAAAGGAATGGAAAAAAGCGGTGAAGGAGTTCAAGTCATCCGTCTCCTGACAAATCCTATTTAGATTTGTTTTAAATTTGCAGTTAAATCAAAAGGATACTGTGGCTTATACGAAGGGAATTTATCGGGTTGACGGCATGTCATGTGCCTCCTGTGCAGGTAGCATTCAAACCATGTTGTCGGCGCAGGCAGGAGTTCGTTTGGCCAGTGTCAATCTTGCGTCGGAGCAGGTCATTGTGGAATACGACCCGGCGGTGATCACCCTGCAGGAGGTGGCTAAAACGGTTGATGAGCTTGGATTCAGGCTTATTACCCGTGACCTGTCGCAGGAAGAGGAGCATGATCTGGCAGCCCTTCGGTTAAAAAGGCTAAGGGTTCGCACGGTGCTGTCGGCAACATTTTCCGTCCCGGTGGTGTTGATCGCCATGGTTTTTCATCACATGCAGCATGGAAACCTGGTCATGATGGCACTCACCATTCCGGTACTGGCATGGTTCGGAAGCGAATTTTTTATCATTGCCTGGAAGCGGATGCTGCATTTTTCGGCCAACATGGATACCCTTGTGGCGCTTGGAACCGGCAGCGCCTTTGTTTTCAGCGCCTTCAACACCATTTTCCCGGAATATCTTTTAAAACGCGGTTTTGAACCCCATGTCTATTACGAGGCGGCCACCGTCATTATTACGTTTATCCTGCTGGGCAGGTATTTTGAAGAGAAAGCAAAACAAAAAACCTCTGAAGCCATCAGAAAGCTGATGGGCCTGGGGGTTAAAACAGCCCGGGTTATCCGCAACGGTATTGAAAAGGAGATGCTGATTTCGAAAATAGTGATCGGTGATGTGCTGGTCATCAGGCCTGGCGAGAAGATCCCCACTGACGGACGGGTCATTGAAGGGTTCAGCACCATCGATGAGAGCATGATCACCGGCGAATCGGTTCCGGTCAATAAATGGCCGGGAGACGAGGTGATCGGCGCAACCATCAACCAAACAGGGGGGCTGAAAGTGATGGCTGAAAAGATAGGAAACGAAACCATGCTGGCCCAGATCATCAGGTTGGTACAGGAGGCGCAGGGAAGCAAGGCCCCCATCCAGAAACTAGCAGATAAAATCGCCGCCGTATTTGTTCCTGTGGTCCTGTGCATTGCCGTGCTTACTTTTATTGCCTGGACCGTATGGCAGCCTGCTACCGGCGCTCCCCTTGCATTCATAGCTGCCGTTACGGTGCTTGTCATTGCCTGCCCATGTGCACTCGGGCTTGCGACACCGACCGCCCTCATGGTCGGTTTGGGGAAAGCTGCACAACATGGCATCCTGGTGAAGGATGCCCAAAGTCTCGAAATTATTTGCAAAACAACAGCCATAGTTCTTGATAAAACAGGCACAGTAACCATCGGCCGGCCGCAGGTTACAAATGTTTTCTGGGAGCCTGCCGCCAGCCTCCGGCCATCGCAGGCCGGCCGGGATTTTCAAAGTGCAATTGTTGCCATTGAATCGATGTCGGAACATCCTTTTGCCCATGCACTGGTGAATTTCTTCAGTGAGGTGCATGATGCAGTGAACGGCGAATCCAAGCGGCACCCCGGCGATGATGTTGTATCAGACTTCGGGAGCATTACCGGGAAAGGGGTTTCAGCACTTTATTCCGGAGATTTGTATCACATCGGAAGCAGGTCATTCATTACCGACAGCGGATGTGTGCTGCCGGTATGGTTTGCTGAGGAGGAGCTGAAGCTGAAGAAACAGGCCTGGTCATTCGTTTATGTGTCGTGCAACAGCAGTGTTGTTGCCATGGTATCATTGGCCGATGTTGTAAAACCTGGTTCCGCAAAAGCCATTGCAAGGCTGCAGGAGATGGGATTGCAGGTTCACCTGTTATCGGGCGACAGTGTTGCCATCACCGCCCACATTGCCGCCGAAGCAGGCATCGGATTTTTTAAAGCGGAAGCCACCCCCGGGGAAAAATCGGCGTATGTCAGGCGTTTGAAAGAGCAGGGATTCGTTGTTGCCATGGTTGGCGACGGAATCAACGACTCTCCGGCCCTGGCCGTGGCCGATATCGGTATTGCCATGGGAACCGGAACAGATATCGCCATCGAAAGCGCCCAGATCACCCTGATCAAGGGAGACCTCGAAAAGCTGGTGACCGCGCTGAAGCTATCGCATGAAACAGTACGAACCATCCGGCAGAACCTTTTCTGGGCTTTTTTTTACAACCTTATTACCATTCCCGTGGCAGCCGGAGTCCTTTATCCTTTCACGGGGTTCATGCTGAACCCAATGCTGGCCGGGGCAGCCATGGCATTCAGCTCGGTATCGGTGGTGAGCAATAGTTTGCGGCTGAGGTCCAAAAGGATTGATTGAAAATCTCAGGATAAAAAGATTTCATTTTTTATCCTATCTTTGACCGCAAAGGCAGCACGTTGCATGTGTAAGTATTTTCTCATCGCCGCTATTTTTATCAACCTGTTACAGGCGGAATTGTTCGCACAGCGCACCCCGCTGGACCGGTGCGTGCGGGATAGTTTGTTCCGCGTGAAGCCCAATGAAAGCCAGGTTGAGAAAGCCCTGATTTACATGCAACTTGCTGAGATCATTCGAGACAGGTTGCCTCAAAAATCATTCAGTTACATTGTATCGGCTTTCAAAATTGCGATCAGCGAAAATAACGATAGCCTGAAAGCCCGGGCCAGAATGCAGATGGCTGAATATTATGTCATCAGGCACCAATACATGAAAGCACATGAACAATACCTGGCAGCATGGAAAACCTCTCAAGCCAGCAAGGATACGGCAGGTCAAGAGAAAGCCCTGTTGAAGATCGGTAATTTAAACCGCTACCTGAATAATTATAAAGTGGCGTTAACCTACCTTCAAAGAGGAATTGATCTTTATAAAAACAAGAATGCCCCATCAATAATGGGGAAGTTTTTCGCAGAAATCGGCCTTGTGTATCAGGCAATGGGCGACCGGGAAACAGCAATGAATTTTTTCAACCGGTCACTTTTCTTGTTTCGCAGTGTGGGTGACACGAAGAATAAATTTGAAGTGCAAAATTGTATCGGAGGTGTTTTATTGAATGAAGAAAAGTATGACGAAGGATTGGCATTCTATAAAAAGTTGCTTTACGAAGCAAACACATGCGATCATGAATCGATGGGAATTCTCTATACACGCATCGGCCATATTTATTGTAAAAAGAACGATCATCGTAATTCTCTTAATTACAATATGTTGGCGCTTAATGTCAGACAACGCTTAAAAGCAATTTTCCAGATATCCAGTTCGCTGATCAACATTGCCGGGGATTATTATGATCTTGGAAAACCTGATTCAGGGAAGCTTTACATGGATTCAGGCCTGGTTATTGCACGTCGTTTAAACGCGATAAACCTTATTGAAAATGGCTATCGTCATCTTTATACCTACAATTTACACAAAAGGAATTACAAGGAAGCGCTGAACTATTATGCACAATATATTTCGGAAAAGGAGGAACTCAGCCGGGAGCGAACCCTTAACAACATTGCGATTATTGAAACAAACCAGCGGCTTCAGCAACTTCTGCAGTCAGGCAAGATGTTTGCCAGGCAACATAACATTCAATCGCTGAATTTAAAATATCATATTTATCAGTTGGTTTTTTTAATTGTTCTGATGGGGCTGACAGGCTTCTCGATGCTTATTTTTATTTTGTTGCTGCTATATGTTCGTCGCGCAAGGCACGCCAAGCAGGAACTGAATGTTCAGTTGTCAGATGAAATCAAAGTGGGAGAAGCGACCAACCGGCAAACCCTCGACCGCGAGAGCCAGTATAAATTCCTTACAGATAATTCGGGAGATTTGATCACCCACATGGACAGTAAGAAAAACCGGACCTATGCCTCACCCGCTTCAATGAGTGTTATGGGCTATGAACCGGAGGAATTCCTTCCGAAGACGGCCGGTGAGCTTACTTCTCCTGATTTTCAGACCTGCCCAGAGACAAATTTCCAGGAGATGATAGAAACACGTTCCTCCAGGCAGTTCAGCTACAAGGCGAAGAAAAAGGATGGCACCGTTTTTTGGGCCGAATCGATAATAAACCCATTGTTTGACCCCATCAGCGGTGATTTTAAAGGGATGGTCAGTGTAACAAGGGATATTCAGGAGCGTAAAACAAAAGAGTTTGAAATCATGGAAGGAACAAGGCAAAAGGAAAATCTGCTCAAGGAAATTCATCACCGGGTGAAAAACAATTTCGCCATCCTGGTGAGCCTGATCAACATGCAGATGGCCCAGACGAAAAACCAGGAGTTGTTACAATCATTGACCAACCTGCAATTGCGGATACGCACCATGGCCCTGGTTCATGAAATGCTTTACCGTTCGAGCGATTTTGAAAAGATCTCCTTCCCGGGATACCTTCGCTCGCTTGCTTCTGTGATTGCAGGAACCTACAACCGACGGGATATTGAACTGACGGTGGAGGCAGATGAGGTGGTAATGGATATCGGGGCCTCGATTCCCCTGGGTTTGATCGTCAATGAAATTCTAAGCAATTCATACAAACATGCTTTTCCTGACGGACGGGCAGGCAAAATAACCATCCGATACAAGATGGACCCGGGTGGCAATAATACGCTGATGTTGCAAGATGACGGCATCGGCCTGCCTGAAGAGGTCAATCCCGACCGGTTCAAAACCATGGGGCTTCAGGTGGTGCAGATCCTTTGCAACCAGATTGAAGCAGCCCTGGTCATTGCCAATGATCCGGGAGCCACGTTCACCTTAACCTATCATACTTAAGCACGATCCCATCGCTTTCATGCCGGGGATTTTAATTTCCAGGCTCTCGTTAACAATTATTTAACCTAAAGGTAATCATTTGTTAACATTGCCTGCCGAGGGTGGAAATACCTTTGCGGAAAATTAAAACCTGTGAACATGAGAAGACAAACAAACATCCTGTTAACTGTTGGATTGATCCTCACAATGGTGGTTTTGTCAACCGGAATCCTGGCCCAGAATCAAATGGAAGAATTTAAAAAAGAGCAGGATACCCTGAAAGAAAGTGTCGGCACCCTGCGCGACAAGGTCAGCGGGGTTGAAGAGCGGATTGCGACCGCCGAAGGCGACCTTGCCAAACTGACCAAAATAAAACTATCGGGGTACATCCAATCCCAATTCCTGCATTATGAAGCCTCGAATGCTTACCCCTCCAATGTTTTCATGCTGCGCAGGGTAAGGATCAAATTTCAGTATGAGCCTTTGAATGGCGTCGTATTTGTATTGCAGCCTGATTTTGTTCCGGGCAACTTTACTTTAAAAGATGCCTATGTTCAACTGAACGACCGCTGGCTGAAGACCTTTTCGTTGTGGGCAGGTAAATTCAACAGGCCCAACTACGAAGTGGAGTATTCCTCCAGCAGCCGGGAAGTGCCTGAACGTTCACGCGTGATCAGGGCCATTTATCCTGACGAGCGGGCTACCGGGGCCAAACTGGAAATTGCGCCCCCCGGGATTCCATTTAAAGTGCAACTTGCTTTGTTTAACGGGAACGATGGCCTGACCATTAACGATGCCGCCGGTAACAATATAAACCCGCTGAACAATGATTTCGACAATCACAAAGACGTCATGGGACGCGTAACGTATACGTTCAAACTGGGTCAAATCGGTGCCCTGGGAATCGGAGCGCACGGTTATTATGGCAAAATCAAGTCAAATGCACTGGATGTGCTCAATTCCGATTACACATACAACAAAACAACAGACAATATCGGGCAGTTGATCAGGAAAAACTGGGTAGGATTTGAGGCTCAGCTTTATTTTGATTTTCTCGGCGGACTGGCCCTGAAGGGAGAATATATTTTCGGTGTGAACGGAACGCCAGGCTATACCGCTAAAACAAGCGTGGTCAGCCCGATGACCTCTGCCATCCGAAACGACACCCTCACCCTGACCACATTGACCACCAATACCACCACCAGCAGGCCTGCCATTGAGCGGAATTTCTGTGGCTATTATATCTACCTGATCAAGAATATCGGGAAACATCACCAGGTTGCCGCCCGGTACGATTATTATGATCCCAACACAAAACTCGCTTCCGACCAGATTGGTGTCGCCAAATGGGATGCCGGCATTAAAAACGCGACCACAGATAAATTCACCTATGCCGGAACGGATCCCGTGGTTGCCACGGATGCGCAAACCAAAACGGTCGTGAACAACAATTTGAAGAGCGGGACCGGTGATATCAAATACCAGACCATTACCCTGGCCTATAGCTATTTCTTCGATGATAATATTAAAATCATGGTTGGTTATGAGATCCCGATGAATAAAAAAGTCGGTGTAAATGATCTGGGTGTCGGAAATGTTACTGCTGCATATGCTGTAAACGGCGTACCGGGGGTATATGATTACAGCAATGCGATCAAGCAAAACACACTGACCGTAAGGTTGCAGGTGAAGTTCTAGACCCCAACCCAACCGCTCCCCCAAGGGGGAGGGGCTTAAAAAAGAAAAAGTGAAAAGAAAAATCAGTAGTTTTATAAAAAAAAAGAAATGAAAAAGTTGAAAACAAAATCAGGAATGGCAGCGATGCTGATGATCGCGTTGCTGAGTTTCGCTTTCATGCCCGCTCCGAAAAAAATAACCGTGAAGGGATCGGATACCATGGTGATCCTGGCACAGAAATGGGCGGAAGTGTACATGAAATCACACCAGGAAACAGTCATACAGGTTACAGGCGGTGGTTCGGGAACCGGTATTTCGGCCCTGATCAATGGTGCAACCGATATCTGCAACTCCAGCCGTCCGATGAAACAGTCGGAAATGGATAAGCTGAAAGACCGTTATGCATCATTGGGAATCGAAATACCCTGCGCCAAAGACGGTGTGACCATCTTCTTAAATGAAGCAAACCCTGTGAAGGAATTGACGATTAAACAACTGAGCAATATTTTTTCAGGAAAAACACGCAACTGGAAGGAGGTTGGCGGGCCCGATCAGGATATCAAACTGTATGGTCGTGAAAACAGTTCAGGCACGTATGTGTTTTTCAAGGACAATGTCGTGAAAGCCGATTATGCTGCCAGCTGCCAGACCTTGCCTGGCACCGCCGCAGTGGTTAACGCGGTTTCGAAAGATAAATACGGGATCGGGTATGGCGGCGCCGCCTATGCAGCCGGCGTAAAGCATTGTGCAGTAAAGAAAGATGATAAGAGCCCGGCTTTTGTTGCCAACGCTGAAACGATCAAAAAGGGACAGTACCCTATAACACGTTTCCTGTATATGTACCTGTGCAACAGGCCAACCGGGGAATTGAAAGCTTACATCGACTGGATTCTCAGTGCAGAAGGACAGAAACTTGTAACGGAAATCGGTTATTTCCCGGTGAAATAGTTTTGGTTAATTGGTATATTGCAAACCGGTGTCTGGCAGCATTTGAAAAAATGTTGCCTTTCATCGTTAAAAACAAATAATGGATAATCCGGAAGAAAGCAGGGGATTTGTTTTCAGTAAAGAGTCGTTGCGAAAGAAATTCAGATGGTCAGAATTTCTTTCAGAGAAGATCATCACCGGGGTGGGCTTTTTATCCATCACCATCATCATCCTGATCTTTTTCTTTGTGTTCAAGGAATCCATTCCTATTTTTTATACGAAGAAAGCAGCAGTGAAAGTTGAGTCCGTTCAGAAACAGGAGCAATACGGGGTTGATACGAACGTGGCTGTCAACGCTTCGGGGCAGGAACAGTACGGCGTTACCGCGAGAGATTCACTGATGACCGAAAACCAGCCCCTGGCCGAAGATACCGTTGTTCATGGATCTGATGTGGCAACAGCGAAAAGTCTTTTAGGAACAAAATGGATGCCTGTTTCCGATAACCCGAGATACGGATTGATCCCGCTTTTTGTAGGCACATTGAAGATCACCCTGATTGCGATGTTGTTTGCTGCGCCCATTGCGATCCTGGCCGCTTTGTTTTCGGCATCGTTTGCGCCATACTGGCTTCGTGAATTTATCAAGCCGGCAATCGAGTTGCTGGCAGGATTTCCATCGGTGGTTATCGGGTTTTTCGCCCTGATGGTGATGGCAACCTTTTTCCAGAATCTTTTCGGTTATGACGGCCGGCTGAATGCCTTCGTAGGTGGCGTGGCCATGGCCCTGGCAGCCATCCCGATTATTTTTACCATTACCGAGGATGCGCTCACTGCCGTACCGCGCACCTATACCGAAGCCAGCCTGGCATTGGGAGCCACCCGCTGGCAAACAGCCCTGTTTGTAACCCTTCCGGCTGCAACCCCGGGCATATTTGCCGCGATCCTGCTTGGGATCGGGCGTGTTTTCGGGGAGACCATGATCGCCCTGATGGCCACCGGAAATGCTGCAATGATAGGCATCAACCCGTTTGAATCGGTGCGAACACTGGCCGCGACCATTGGGGCCGAAATGGCAGAGGTCGTATTTGGCGACACCCACTACAACGTACTTTTCCTGATTGGCTCGCTGCTTTTTATCTTTAATTTCAGCCTCAATGCTTTGGCTGAATTCTATGTGAAAGGGAAGCTGGTGAAACGTTTTCAAGGGAAGCAGTCATGAGCAGGCAAAAAACAATCACCGGAGGTTTGTTCGTCGGGGTTACTGCATTCTCCGCTTTCCTGATCATTGCCGTGATCATCATCCTGCTGGTCGTCATTATAAACGGAGGAAAAGACACCTTCTCCTGGGAATTTCTTACCTCTTTCCCGGAAGATGGGATGATGAAAGGAGGAATTTTCCCGGCAATTTTCGGAACGGTCTTACTGGTCCTCATCATGTCGGTTGCTGCCGTCCCTTTCGGCACCATCACCGCCATATACCTCACTGAATATGCCCATGAAAAATCTGTTCTGGCCCAAACCATCCGGTTTGCAGTGAGAACCCTGGCCACCGTGCCTTCCATCATTTTCGGGTTGTTCGGACTTGGGTTTTTCATTAAATTCGTCGGCACAGGAATAGACGATGTGTTTTTAGGCGGACAATTGAAATGGGGCCAGCCCAATATTCTCTGGGCCAGTCTTACCATGGCATTGCTGACCCTGCCTGTCGTGATCGTCTCAGTTGAAGAGGCCATCCGCACGGTGCCACGCGAACTGCGTGAAGCCAGCCTCGCACTTGGCGCCACGAAATGGGAAACGATCAAGCGCATTGTCATTCCCGGTTCCCGGTCGGGGATCATGACCGGGACCATCCTGGCCGTGAGCCGCGGCGCCGGCGAGGTGGCTCCGATCCTGTTTACCGGTGCTGCCTATTACCTGGCAACGCTTCCAACCTCCCTGAGCGACCAGTTTATGAACCTGGGATACCACATTTACATCATGGCGACCCAATCGGCCAACGTGGATCAGACCCTGCCCATTCAGTTTGCCACCACCATGGTTTTGCTGTTGCTCACCTTTACGCTAAACCTGGCAGCCGTAATTATCAGGTCAAGATTAAGGAGGAATGCCAAATGATACTGAGTTTGGTTTTTGAAAAATCATTTTTCACCGCTAAGACGCTAAGACGCGAAAAATATATTGATTTGAATAATGAAAGAAACTAAAATTAAAACGAGGGATTTAAGTCTCTATTACGGAGCAAAGATGGCTTTGAACTCCATCACCATGGACATTCCCGAGAAGGAGGTCACCGCCTTTATCGGGCCGTCGGGATGCGGCAAATCCACCTTTCTCCGAACCCTGAACCGCATGAACGACCTGATCCCCGGTGTCAGGATCACCGGGGAGGTGCTGGTGGACTCCCTTAATATTTACGACAAACAAATCGATGTAGTCAATTTACGGAAAAAAGTGGGAATGGTTTTTCAAAAGTCAAATCCTTTTGCAAAGTCGATTTTCGAAAATGTTGCCTATGGCCCGCGAATCAATGGGATCAACAACAAGACAAAACTGGAGGAAATTGTTGAAAGTTCGCTTAAAAAGGCATTCATATGGGAAGAAGTGAAAGACCGGATGAATGATTCTGCCATGGCATTGTCGGGCGGCCAGCAGCAGCGAATGTGCATTGCGCGCACCCTTGCGGTGGAACCCGAAATTATCCTGATGGATGAGCCGGCCAGCGCACTTGACCCGATTTCCACGGCAAAAATCGAAGAGTTGATCCATGAGTTAAAAAAGAGCTATACCATCGTGATCGTTACCCACAACATGCAGCAAGCTGCCCGGGTGAGCGACCTTACAGCATTTTTTTATCTCGGGGAACTGATTGAGTATGGAAAAACAAGGAAAATCTTTACCACACCCGATAAAAAGCACACGGAAGAATACATCACAGGGAGGTTTGGTTAAAACCACCCTTCTATCCCCATGCTTCAGCATGGGGATAAAAAAACCAACTATATGGAACGTCATTTTGAACAAGAACTGGGAAAACTGAACAAGCGGCTCCTCAAGATGGGAAACCTCGTTTACGACCAGGTGCACAATTCGCTTGAAGCGCTGCTGACATGCAACATCGAACTTGCACAGCAGGTTGTCGACAAAGACAACAAGGTAGATAAGCTGGATGTGAAAATTGACAAGCTGTGCCAGCGCATTTTTGCACTCACCCAGCCGGTGGCAACGGATCTGCGCCTGATCATGTCGGCACTGAAGATGAACAACGACCTGGAGCGCCTTGGTGACCTTGCAGTGAATATTTCGGCAAAGGTTGAAGGAGTGAGTGATTACAATGAGATCCTGACCGAACTCCACGTGGATGAACTGGCAAATATGGCCGACCTGATCGTGAAGGATGTCATCAACATCCTGAACTCACGCAACACCACTTTTGTCAAGGATATCTTTACTTCCGCCAGTGCGATCGAACAGAAAGTGCAGTCAATTTCAGCCAGGATCCTCGACGAGATGATGCACAAAACCGAAGTGATCGTGGTGGCCACCAACCTGATGATCATCCTGACACAGATCGACCGTATCGCCGGTTATTCGACTAACATCGCCGAATCGATCGTTTTTATCGTGGACGGGAAGATGATCAAGCATAAGAAGCTGTTCAGGGATGAAAGCGGAACTGCAACGGATGAGATGGGGGTATAAAAGGCGGACTGGCTGGGGGAAAAACCAGGTGAGTTAAAATTTTTATCTTTACACCCCGCATCCTTCAGCCATTCATGAAAAGAAAAAGCGAAAAAAAGCATTCTCAGCCCGGGGGAAAAACTCCGCGAAAAGCGATTCAGACAAGTAACAGTTTTGAATGGAGGAAATACTACGGTGTCCTGGCTTTGATCCTGTTGATTTCCGTCATTGCCTATTTTCCTGTTTTTCAAAACAGTTTGCTGTCATGGGATGATGACCGATATATAACAAACAATCCCATGATCTTTTCCCTCAACCTGAAAGCGTTGTTTTCACGGTATGTTTCGGGGAATTACCACCCGGTTACCATGCTGGTCCTGGCCGCCGAGTATCATTTTTTCGGATTGAATGCAACCGGCTATCACACGGTGAACCTATTGTTGCACCTGGTGAATGTTGTTCTTGTTTTCTATGCGGTTTATCTCCTGAGTGACAAGCCAATGGTCGCAGTGGTTGCCGCTCTTTTATTCGGCATTCACCCGTTACACGTTGAATCGGTTGCCTGGGCGGCAGAATTGAAAGACCTGCTTTATACCCTCTTCTTTCTTGCATCCTATGTTTGCTATCTGAAGTATCTGAATGGCCGCCATAAAAAATTTTATCTCCTGGCTTTAGCCCTTTTTGTGGTTTCGCTGCTTTCAAAGGCAATGGCCGCTTCACTTCCGTTGGTATTGGTGCTGACGGATTATTTTAAGGGAAGGCAATTCAATGCCAGGACCGTTCTTGAAAAAGCGCCATTCTTCCTGCTTGCCATTGCGATCGGAGTGGTGGCTGTTCTTGCGCAACAATCAACCGACGCTTTGACTGAAATCGCCACCTACACTTTCCTTCAGCGGTTCGTCTTTGCCAATTATGCTTTCATCAATTACTTGTTTAAGTTGTTAATTCCACTGAACCTGAGTGCTGTTTATCCATACATGGTCAGGAGCGGTGCTGCCATTCCGTCCTGGTATTATGCATATCTCCCGGCCTTCTTGGGTCTTGTGGCAATTATTGTTTATTCGCTGCGATTCACCAAAAAGTTGCTTTTCGGCGTGGGATTTTATACCGTCACTATTTTCCTGGTATTGCAGTTATTGCCAGTTGGCAGGGTGATCATGGCAGACAGGTACAGCTACATCCCTTCCATTGGGATTTTCTATCTGGCAGGCGAGGGGCTGAGTTTTTTATGGAGCAAACATCAGAAGCTGGTCGCGATCATCACACTGGTCGCATTCACACTGTTCTTTTCTGTTACAACCTATGCCAGATGCGGTATCTGGAAAAATGACATCAGCCTGTGGAATGATGTCATCAGCCGGTATCAAAACATTGATTATGCTTATTATAACAGGGGGATTGCCTTGGTAGGGGAAAACAGAAATGCAGAGGCGCTGAGTGATTTCAACAAATCGATTGAACTGAACCCCGGTTTTGTTCAGGCATACTATAACCGGGGAAATCTGTATATCATCGAAAAAAGGGAGGAAGAAGCACTGAAAGACTACACCAGGGCGATCGGGTTAAACCCTGGTTATGCTCAGGCATACTATAACCGGGGCAAAATTTTCATCAAGGAAAAAAGAAACGCTGAGGCGCTTCAAGACTACACCAAAGCAATTGAACTGAATCCCGGTTTTGTTCAGGCATACTATAACCGGGGAAATCTTTTTTTCTATGAAAAAAGGAATGAAGAGGCGCTGGACGACTACAATAAAGTGATTGAACTAAAGCCAGACCATGCAGATGCATACTTCAACCGGGGTGTTGTCTTTTACAGCGAACAGCGCTATGAAGAGGCCATCAGCAATTATTCAATGGCAATCAGGTTGAAGCCAGATTATGCCGAGGCATATTACAGCAGGGGACTGGCGGAATTTTATTTAAGGAACAGTGATGCCGCCTGCCTCGATCTGAAGCATGCAGCCGGGTTGGGATATCAGCCGGCAGCCGATGCAGCCCGCCAGATGTGTAGATGATTTACCAGCCTCTTTGCCGGGCAGCTCCTGTTTTTCGGGATAATTCCCTACATTTGCCTCGTTCAATCATTCACCATTCCGCACCAACTCCCGCTCCATGGCAAACCAGTCAGGATTACCGCTTACCAGCCAATCAAAGGGAAATTACATTCTTTCCATCACGATCATCGGCGTATTTTTCTTCATCTTCGGGTTTGTAACCTGGCTTAATTCCGTGCTGATCCCTTTCCTGAAAATTGCCTGTGAAAAGAATAATTTTGAATCCTATTTCGTTGCGTTTGCTTTTTATATTTCCTACTTTGTCATGGCAATCCCCTCGTCGTTTGTGCTGCACAAAACCGGGTTTAAGAACGGGATGTCGCTGGGTTTGTTGCTGATGGCTCTTGGCGCCCTGATCTTTATCCCGGCAGCCTACACACGCATGTACGGACTGTTTCTCACCGGACTGTTTGTTCAGGGAACAGGGCTTGCTGTGCTGCAAACGGCCTCCAACCCCTATGTCACCATCCTGGGGCCGCTTGAAAGTGCTGCAAAGCGGATCAGCATCATGGGGATCTGCAATAAAATTGCAGGTGTGATCAGTCCGCTGATACTGGGCGCCATCGTATTGAAAGGCATGGACCGCTATGATAAAACCTTGCTGGGAACGATGGATGATCTGCAAAAAAACATGGTGCTCAACGACCTGGCGGGCAGGATCATCCTGCCTTACATCATCATGGCGGTGGCGCTGGTCATCCTGGCCGTATTGTTGCGGTTCTCGGCCCTTCCCGATATCGATACCGACAAAGAAGACCAATCAACTTCATCAACCAATAAAGCGAAAAAAAATGTCTTTCAATTTCCTCAGCTGGTGCTGGGGGTCATCGCTATTTTTGTATATGTGGGGGTGGAAGTGGTTGCGGTGGATACCATCATCAATTACGGCAAAGCCCAGGGTTTTTCATTTGAACTCGCAAAATATTTCGCCTCTTACACCCTGGCGGCCATGGTGTTGGGTTATATCATCGGGATCATCACCATTCCAAAATACCTGAAACAGGATAAAGCACTGATGATTTCGGCCCTGCTGGGGATCGTGTTCGGTGTTTTAGCCATCTTTACGGCCGGAATTCATTATCAAACCACTTTTTCATTCTCCTTACCCGGGTTCTCCCTGGTCCTTCCTTTTGATCTGTCCGTATTCTTCATTGCCATGATGGGGCTGGCCAATGCAATCATGTGGCCGGCGATCTGGCCCCTGGCCATCGATGGGCTGGGCAGGTTCACGAAGATCGGGTCTTCGCTGCTGATCATGGGAATTGCAGGAGGCGCCTTGCTGCCGCTGCTTTATGGCCGGATGGTTGATCTGTTCAGCCCGCAACAGGCTTATTGGATTTTAATCCCCTGTTATCTTTATATTTTTTACTATGCCCTTTCGGGGCATAAATTGCGATCCTGGAAATAAAAACCCCTGCACGGGTTAGTAAAAAGAAAAATCAACCACACCAGACACGATAGGGCTCAAGAGGGAAACACAACAGAGAAAATATTTAGTCAAATTTCCTACTGTGTCCTATTGTGCCTGTTGTGGTGAAAAAACGCACTATGAAACCAACATTATTGATTCTTGCAGCCGGCATGGGCAGCCGGTATGGCGGGCTCAAACAGCTTGACCAGGTAGGCCCATCCGGTGAGACCATCATTGATTATTCAATCTACGACGCCATCCGGGCCGGGTTCGGCAAGGTGATTTTCATCATCAAGGAGTCCATCGAGGATGAATTCAAAGAGATCTTTGTAGAGCGGTTGAAAGACAGAATTGCCATCGATTATGTATTCCAGGAAACCTGGATGGTCCCTGTGGGCATCACGATCCCTGACGACCGGAGCAAACCATGGGGAACCGGCCATGCGGTGATGATGGCAGAGGGCAAGATCAACGGGCCGTTTGCAGTGATCAATGCCGATGACTTTTATGGCCGCGGTGCATTCGAAGCCCTTGCAACGTATTATAAAGACTGGACTCCGGAGCGGGCAAGCGATTACTGCATGGTTGGCTATCTTGTTGCCAATACCTTGTCGGAATTCGGTGCAGTGTCGCGCGGAGTTTGTCAGCCAGATGGCTATTCCCTGCTCGTTGATGTTGTTGAGCGCACGCATATCGGGCGGACAGATACCGGGATCGTCTACCTGAACGAAAAGGAACAACCGGTGTCAATTCCCGGTGACACCATTGTTTCCATGAACTTCTGGGGATTCACGCCATCCTTTTTCAGTTTTCTGAAGGAGGGATTCGCAACATTCATCGAAAAAAATGCCGGGAACCTGAAGGCTGAATTTTATATTCCGAGCGTTGTCAATGATCTCATCAAGTCGCAGCAGGCAACCGTGAAGATCCTCCATTGCAACGAAAAATGGTTCGGAATGACCTACAAGGAGGATCGGATGACCGTGGTGAAAAGTATCCGTGAACTGGTGCAGGTGGGCGTTTATCCGGAAAACTTATGGGGCTGATCCAATTTTCCAGCCAATCGATCGTTATTTAGCCTATTAATAGCTACTTTTGTAGCCAGCAAAAAATCATTCTATGAAAAGCCTGAAGAAAATCATGATCAGCCTCACCGTAATCATGCTATGTATAACCATATTTGTTCCCCATTCCGGTCTGGCGCAGATAGTCAATCCGTCAACCAAAAAGAAGATCAGCATTGGTGTTGGATTGTTTAATGATTTTTGGCTGAATACCGCAGATGGTATGAAAACCCGTGCCATCAACCAGGGAGTACAGGTTTTAGGCACTTATAACATGCCCCTGGGCAAAAGCAATTTCAGTTTTGCGATCGGTTTGGGCATCAGCATTCACAACCTCTATTGGAACTACCGGTATCAGGGCGACAGTGTTAATTTTCAGTTTGTTAAAATTGAGGATAGCTTAAGCTACAAACGCAGCAAGCTGACCATGCCCTACCTTGAAATCCCGATTGAAATTCGGCTGAAAACAAAAAGCAAGGTGACCGTGGGAGCCGGTTTTAAAGTTGGATACATGGTTTACGGTCATTCAAAATGGGTTGGTGATGACTACCTGTTCAAATCAGCCAATACGCTGAAAGCTTCATTCAAAGGCATCAAGAACATTGAGAAATTTGCATACGGTCCCACGCTGCGCGTTGGATACAAGTGGTTTAACGTCAACGGTTATTATTCCCTTTCAAGTGTTTTCGTAAAAGGCAAGGGCCCCGACATGTACCCGATTTCGGTTGGGTTCCTCCTGATGCCCTTCTGATCAGAGGAGGGTCATTAAAACAGTCATAACGAGAACTCCCATCGCATAGCCTGAATATATTTCGGCCGGTTGATGGGAGTTTGATTTTAACCTTGCAAAGCCAATGATTCCACCCAGCAGGATCCCGGCCAGTATGGCAATGTTCAAATTGATCCCGAAATTCAGTGAAAGCCCCAGGAACAACCCCGTGAAACTTCCAGCTGCAATCATGTGCAGGCTGACTTTCCTGTAAAAATTTACCACAAGCGACAGGATGGCCAGCAGGGTTGCGCCCAGCATGTAGTAGCTGAATATGACGGATATGTGAATCCCCCTCAGGAGAAAATACGTGAGATAATAAAACACGGAGATGGCGAGGATCGGGAAGGTTCGCTCTTCCATTTTGTCCATAAACAACGATGTGATGATCCTGAGTCGCAGCAACATCCAGGTGAGAAATAGCGGGAACAGGATGGTTGTTAAAATTACCACGCCGGTCAGGGCCATTTTATAGGGGAAAGGAAGCGAGCGTGACAGGAACGTGCTGAGGTTTAAAAGGAGCAGCAGGATGTACAAAGGCATCAGCAGCGGATGAAAGAGATAGGAGATGATCCTGGCAAGTCGTGTCTCGGTCATGCCCTGCAGTTTAAAGTTCTTTTCTAAGACGGGCAACCGGGATATTCAATTGCTTGCGGTATTTGGCAATGGTACGGCGCGCAATGTTGTACCCTTTTATTTTCAGCAGGTCAACCAGTTCATCATCGGTAAGCGGTTTCGATTTGGTCTCGGTTTCGATGGTATCGGAGAGGATCTTCTTGATTTCCCTGGTCGAAATTTCCTCCCCCTCGGTATTCAGCATCGATTCGCTGAAAAAGCTTTTCAGGGCAAGGGTGCCAAAAGGTGTTTGCACGTATTTGCTGTTGGCAACGCGCGAAATGGTAGAGATGTCGAGGGAAACGATGGTGGCGATATCCTTCAGGATCATGGGCCTCAGTTTGGTATCGTCTCCCGTAAGAAAATATTCAAGCTGGTAATCCAGGATGGCCTTCATGGTGATGAACAGGGTTTCCTGGCGTTGCTTGATGGCATCGATGAACCCGCGTGCTGAATCAAGTTTTTGTTTGATGAACGTCAATGCATCTTTTTCGGCAGGCTTGCGCTTCGCACCGCCATATTCATGCATCATGCTGATGTAGTCGCGGTTCAGGGACAACTCGGGGGTGTACCGGGTGTTGAGGGACAATTCAAGGATTCCGTTGTTGTTGGTGATCAGGAAGTCGGGAACGACATACTGGCTGTCGCGGGCCACCTCCGAGATGGTATTTCCAGGTTTTGGGTTCAACGCCTGTATTTCTGCGATGGCCTCCCTGAGTTCCTCTTCCGAGATGTTCCCTTTTTGAATGATTTTATCGTAATGTTTCTTGCTGAATTCATCGAAATAGAACCTGAGGATGATGATGGCCAGGTCGATGGTGTAGGTATGATCGGGTTTGTGTTCAAGCTGGATCAGGAGGCACTCCTGCAGACTTCGGGCGGCGATGCCTGGCGGGTCGAATGATTGCACGGCTTTCAGCACCTCCAGGATTTCTTCATGCGTGGCTTCTATGGCCTGGTTGAATGCAAGGTCGTCGGCCAGGGCAGGAATCTCGCGGCAAAGGTACCCCGATTCGTCGAGGTTGCCGATGATGGTCGTGGCGATGATATATTGTTTATCGGTGAATTTATACAATCCGATCTGGCTGATCAGAAAATCCTGGAAACTGATGCCAGAAACAATGGGTATTTCCCGGGTGACTTCATCGGGACTTTTATTGTTGGAAACGAGCCGGTATTCAGGGATTTCCTCTTCGTCGACGTAATCTTCAAAGGTAAATTCATCATCGGCTGAGACCGGAGGTTCTATTTCCGAAAATTCATCTTCGTCCGAATCAATCGAATCGATGGAGGCCTCCTCGTCAAGCGTGTCAACTTCCTCCTCCTCGGTGGCGGCTTCCTCCAGTGCCGGGTTCTCTTCGATCTCCTGTTTGATCCGCTGGTCGAGCGAGAGGATCGGTTCCTGCAATAAACGCATCACCAGCACCTGCTGCGGCGAAAGCTTTTGAATTAACCGTTGCTGTAATTTCTGGTTCAACATAGCCGACAAATATAACAATTAAACCAACCAAGTTATTTCCCTCATCGGCTAAAAAATCTTTAAAAGCGTCAAAATTACATGGACTGTCTATTTTGTTAAAATGATGAGGAGGAATTGAATAATTTCGCTGAAAAGTTTATCCATGGAAGGAATTCCCGGCATGCATTCAAAATCATATACTGTTTTGATCCATATTCTGGTGTGGGTTGCCTTCCTCTTGGTTCCACTGATATTTATTGAATCCGACACCGGCAGGGAGCGGTTTATGCTCATGGGCTGGTTCCTGCAGCTGCTCATGGCGGCATATTTCTATTACAACTTTTTGTATCTGATCCCCCGGTTTTTACTTCAAAAGAAATTATGGCTTTATTTTCTGATGTTGCTTCTTGGGTTGGTCGCCATTGGCGGCCTTAACGTTGTTTTTGCCCTTGCCACCTCCGGGTTGGTCGAACACCACCATCCGTTCAGTTTCTGGCGCACGGCCTTCTTCCCCTTTTATCCGGCGGTGATGGCCTTTGCGCTGAGCAGTTCGGTGCGGATCACCATGGAATGGTTCAAAAATGAACGTCAGAAAAAGGAGATGGAAGCCGAGAAACTCTCTTCGGAACTGGCATTTTTAAAATCGCAGGTCAACCCACATTTTCTATTCAACATCCTGAACAACATTTGCTCGCTTGCAAGAAAAAAATCAGACGAAACCGAAAATGCAATTATCAAGCTGTCCCAGATCATGCGGTATATGCTGCAGGATTCAAAGGATGAGAAAGTCAGCCTGGAAAAAGAGGTGGAATACCTGCAAAGTTATATTGAACTTCAGCGGTTGCGGCTGCCCGGTGAAGTGAAGATCGATTTTTCAACCGTGGGGCGCGTTGAATTGTTATCGATCGAGCCCTTGTTGCTCATCCCGTTTGTTGAAAACGCTTTCAAACACGGGGTGAGTTATCAGGATTCATCTGAAATAAAGATCCGTCTGGTTTGTCATGGACAGGCTCTTTCATTTTCAGTGGAAAACCATATCGCAAAACATCGTGGCAGCAACCAGGAGCAGGGGTCGGGGATCGGACTGAAAAATGTGATGCGCCGGCTCGAATTGCTTTACCCCGGGAAACATCAATTGCTGATCAAGGATGATGGCAATGAATACATTGTGGAACTTGAAATCAAATTCTGAAGGATGATACGCTGCCTGGCCATTGACGATGAGATGCTTGCCCTCGACCTGCTCGAAGACAACATTAAAAAAATTCCGTTTCTTGAGCTGGTCCAGACATGCAGAAGCGCCATGGAAGCCATGGAAATATTGCGCAGCCAACCCATCGACCTCCTGTTTCTCGACATCCAGATGCCCGACATTTCAGGAATACAATTGTTACGCAGCCTGCCTCACAAACCCATGGTCATTTTCACGACGGCATTTTCCTCCTATGCCACAGAGGGGTTTGACCTGGATGTAATTGATTACCTGCTGAAACCATACCCTTTTGAACGGTTCCTGAGAGCAGTGAACAAGGTGCACGAATACATGGACCTGCGCGAGCGGGCCTCCAGCCAGGCCAACTCCAAAGAAATTGTGGCTTCTCCGAATTTCCTGTTTGTCAAGGCGGATTATAAACTCTATAAAATAAACCTGAAAGATATTCTTTACATCGAAGGGTTGAAGGATTATATCAAGATTTATGCGAGTGAAAAACCTGTCGTCACGCAGATGAGCATGAAAGCCCTGGAGGAAAAACTGCCTGCCCGCGATTTTATCCGTGTTCATCGCTCTTTTATTGTGGCATTTCATAAAATCGACTTTGTGCAGAAACACATGCTCACCATCGGCAAAAAGGAAATACCGATCAGCGAGCATTACCGCGACCAGCTTTTTAAGATCATAAACAACGAAAAACCAACGGATTAAATGTAAAAAAACAGCAAATGAAAAAAACGAGTGGTCTTTTTATATTAGTGTTTCTTGTTTCGGGACTTGCCGGGGCCCAGACCAAACCCTGGACTTTTCAGCAATGCCTGGATACCGCGTATCAGCGGAACATCGCAATCAACCAGAGCCGCCAGAGCAATGAGCTGAACAAAGTAACCCTTGAGCAATCAAAGGCCAACCGCATCCCCAGTGTGAGCGCCAATGCCAATGAAGCGCTGAACGTCGGTAAAAACGTTGACCCAACCACAAACACATTCGTTACGGAGGCCTATCATTCAACGAACGTAGGGGTCAGCAGCAGCTACAATCTGTTCAATGGCATGCAGAATGCCAATACCATCCGGCAAAACCGGCTGAATGTTCAGGCAGGCGAGTCCGACATCGAAAAGGCAAAAAATGACGTAACCCTGAACATCACAACCGGGTATCTTCAGGTTCTTTTTGCCAACGAAATCCTCGCTGCAGCAAAAAGCCAGGAAGAGGCCACCGCTTCGCAGGTTGACCGGACAGAGAAGATGGTGAATGCCGGCAAATCGCCTGAAAGTGATCTCCTGCAGATAAAATCACAAATGGCCACCGACAATCTTTCGGTCATCAATGCACAAATCCAGCTTGACCTGGCCAAGGTGACCCTGATGCAGCTCATGGACATACCCATCGTTGATAATTTCGAGGTGGAGGTACCCGTTATGGATGAATCTTCAGCCGGGGTTTTGCAGACGAACGAGGAGATCTACCAGAAATCGCTGATGGTTCAGCCTCAGATCACCAGTGCCTTGCTGAGAACAAATGCCTCGATGATGGCATTGAAAGTATCACAGGGGGCACACTGGCCACGGATCACCCTGGGGGCTAATCTGAATTCAAATTATGCATCAAGCAGGAAAAAAGGCACAGTCAACCCGGAAGGATACCCGTTTTTTGCACAAATCTGGGATAACATCGGGCAATCCTTTTCCATGGGGGTTTCCATCCCGATATACAGCAACCGCCAAATCAAGAGCAATATCGACCGGGCCAAGATCAACCTGATCACCACCCGGCTGAGTGAACAAAACGTCAGGAACGTCCTGCGTAAAAGCATTGAACAGACCTACACGGATATGCGCGCTTCCGTGAAAAAATACGAAGCAACGAAACAGCAGGTTGCCGCAGTGGAATCAGTGTATCAAAATGCAGAAAAGAAATTTACAGTCGGAGTGATGAGCGCCACTGACTTTCTGATCCAGAAGAACAATTTTACCCAGTCGCAGTCAAATCTCATCCAGGCGAAATTCGATTATATCTTTAAACGGAAAATTTTGGATTTTTATCAGGGGAAAGCGATTACGTTTTAATTACGAGTTACGAATTACGAATTACGATTTTTGTCACGAAATAACAAGATTAAAAACATGAAAAAGGCATATTGGATTATATTGGCAGTGGTTGTGGTTGTTGGAGCTGCAGTCGCACTATGGCTGGTCGTTGGAAAGAAAAAGGCCTCGGCTGTGGAATACAGAACGGCGAAGGTGGAAAAAGGCGATATCCAGGTGACGGTGAGGGCCAGCGGTACATTGCAGGCGGTGACCACTGTCCAGGTAGGGACACAGGTTTCAGGGATCATCAAAAAGATCTATGTGGATTTCAATTCGGTGGTGAAAGAAGGGCAGGTCATAGCGGTTCTTGATACCACTTTTCTTGTTCAGGCAGTGGATGATGCAAAAGCATCGCTCAAACGTTCAGAGATTCAGGTTAACCAGGCAAAGCGGGATTTTGACCGGACGAAAGTGCTGTTTGATCAAAAGGTGGTCGCCCAGGCAGATTATGACCTGGCACTTTCAACCTATGAAACAAATATGACCAACGCAACATCATCTCTGGCCGCATTGAACCGTGCCAGGATCAACCTGCGTTATGCGACCATCATCGCACCGATATCCGGTGTGGTGGTTTCAAGGGCGGTGGATGTGGGGCAGACAGTAGCCGCCAGTTTCAGCACGCCTACGCTCTTCACCATTGCAAACGACCTTACCAAGATGCAGGTTCAGGCAAACATCGACGAGGGGGATATCGGTAAAATCCTTGTCGGTCAAACCGTTAAATTCACCGTGGATGCCTATCCAGATATGACCTTCGATGGCACCGTTCGCCAGGTGCGGCTGCAACCGGTTGTAACACAGAATGTGGTTAACTATACCGTTATCATTGATGTTCCCAATCCCGACCTGAAGTTGTTGCCCGGGATGACGGCCAACATCACCGTCATGGTGCAGGAAGAGAAAGATGTGCTGAAGGTTCCTTCCACTGCCCTGCGCTTTTCGCCACCGCAGGAATATATCGATGCCCTGGAAAAAAATCTGCCGGATTCAATTAAAAAAATGCGTGAAAAATGGGCCGGTAGAGGCAATGCAGGCAGTGCAATGAATCCGGGCAATGCAATGAATCCGGGCAATGCAATGAATGCAGGGAATGCCGGCCGGCAGGGTGGGTTTGCAGGTGGTGGTGAAACCCGGCGTCGCGGGAATTTCGGGATGGTGTGGGTCAAGGTGGGCGATTCGCTCAAACCGCACCGTGTACGCACAGGTGTTACAGATGGGTTAAATACCGAAATACGTGGAAAGATCAATGAGGGGGATGAGGTCGTGGTTGGTACGGCCACTGTGCAAACGGCACAGGCTGGACAGCAGCAAAACCCATTTGCCCCACAAATGCCGAGAGGGGGCACCAGTGGCAGGGGAGGACGTTAATATGAGCAATGCGATAATTTCAGTCAAGGCCCTGGTGAAGATCTATAAAATGGGTGATGTTGAGGTTCATGCACTCCGGGGCGTCAATGCCGACATCATGAAAGATGATTTCGTGTCCATTTTGGGTAAAAGCGGATCCGGCAAGTCCACCTTTATGAACATCATCGGTTGCCTTGATGTACCAACCCGCGGGCAATACCTGCTCGACGGAGTAGATGTGAGCAGCCTCAATAAGGACCAGCTGGCCAACCTGAGAAACCGTAAGATCGGGTTTGTCTTTCAGTCGTTTAATTTGCTGTCGCGGACATCCGCCTTAGAAAACGTAGAATTGCCGCTGATGTACAATAAAAAAATTACCTCCCGCGAGATGCGCGAACGGTCGCTGAATGCACTTGAAGCCGTCGGTCTTGCGGACCGTTCCCATCATTTTCCGAACCAACTTTCGGGTGGCGAACAGCAGCGGGTGGCCATTGCCCGGTCACTGGTAAACGATCCTGTTGTGATCCTGGCCGATGAACCTACCGGGAACCTCGATACCCGGACCAGCGTGGAAGTGATGGCCATCTTCCAGAAGCTGAATCAGAAAGGTATTACCGTTGTCATTGTGACCCATGAGCCGGATATTGCAGCCTTTACGAAACGAAACATTACTTTCCGCGATGGCAAGATCATCAGGGCCATGGAAGTTGATAAACCAAGGAATGCCATGGATGTATTGGAGAAAATGCCTTTAATGGCTGTGGAGGATGAGATATGAAGCTGAAAAATCTTTTAAAGGCAGCCCTGCATTCGCTGGCCAAAAATAAAATGCGGACTTTCCTAACCATGCTGGGCATCATCATCGGGGTTGCTTCCGTAATCGCCATGCTGGCCATCGGTGAAGGCTCCAAGCAGAGCATCCAGGCACAGATCTCCACCCTCGGCACCAATGTTTTAATGATTTTTCCCCAGGCCAGCAGCACCGGAGGGGTACGCATGGAGGCAGGATCATCGCAAAAGATGACGCTTGAGGATGTGACGGCCATTGTCGACCGTTGCCCTTCCGTGGCTTACATCACCCCACAGGTGCGCGGCAGCGGACAATTGGTCAATGGCAACCTGAACTGGCGGACTTCCGTTTATGGTGTTTATCCGAATTATTTTGAAATCCGCAACCTGAAACTGATGAGTGGCAATCTTTTTACCATGAGCGACGACCGCAGCGCTACAAAAGTTTGCGTGATCGGACAAACGGTGGTGACCAACCTGTTCGGGGTGAACGCCGATCCCATCGGTAGTTATATCCGCATCAACAAAATACCTTTTAAAATTGTCGGGATTACCGAAAAAAAAGGACAAAATGCATTTGGACAGGACCAGGATGATATGGTGATCGCTCCTTTCAGTACCGTTCAGAAGCGGATATTGGCGATCACTTTCATACAGAACATGCTGGCCTCAGCCGTAACAGAACCGCTGATCCCGACCGCTTCCCAGGAGATTACCGATGTACTGAAAGCCAAACACAACCTTGGGCCATCTGAAGATCCCGATTTCACCATCCGTACCCAGACCGATATTGCAACCGCTGCAACTGCGACTTCCAGCATCCTCACCATTCTGCTGGCCACCATTGCCAGTATTTCCCTGCTTGTTGGAGGGATCGGGATCATGAACATCATGCTGGTATCCGTCACCGAACGGACCCGCGAGATCGGAATCCGCATGAGTGTGGGCGCCCGTGGTCGGGATGTACTCCTTCAGTTCCTCATCGAAGCGTTGATGATCAGCCTCCTCGGTGGTTTCATCGGGGTAACCTTCGGCGTCCTGGTTTCCCAGCTCATTGCAAACATACTCAGCTGGCCCGTGACCATCACGGTACAATCGATCCTTATGTCATTCCTTTTTTCCTCAGCGATCGGGATTTTCTTTGGCTGGTATCCCGCCCGCAAAGCTGCAGGATTGAACCCGATTGATGCGTTGAGGTATGAATAATAGATAGCGAAATGGGGAAGCGGAATTTTTAAATGTGTTTTTCAGAAACCTCTTTCCAAATATCTGCCGCAATTAATTCAGGTGAACGGTTTCCGTCGGTGACGAAGATGCACTCAGCGGATTTGACTTTTCCCATCGCTTCAAAATACTTTTCGCGAACTTTTACAAGGTTCTCCAGGGTTTCAAATAGTTCCAGCGAGGTTCTGCCGCGGGTAAGCCGTTCCATGCTGATCGCGGGAGAAATGTCAATGAAAATATTCAGGTCGGGACGAAGCAGGTCGGCGCTCATGGAATTGGCTTCAATCACCCAATCGATGGGCATGTGGGCCCCCTGATAGGCATAGGAGGAAAGATAATACCGGTCGGTAATTACGGTATAGCCTTCTTCGAGTTTTTTCAGGATGCCATGGGTCCTGTTCAGCAGATGGTCGAGCCTGTCTGCAACGAACAGGCCGGCAATGGTGCGGTGGTCGGCTTCCATTTTATGCCGGAAGACCTCCCTGATAATGGATCCGATGCGGCTGTCGGTTGGCTCTTCCGTGCAGTAAACCCGGTGGCCTGTCCGGATCAGGCTTTCTGACAGTAATTTTACCTGTGTGCTTTTCCCGCTTCCGTCAATACCTTCGAAGGCGATAAATAAATTATTTTTCATCTTCCGTTTTTATAACGCAAATGTAGTTGGAAAATCGTTTATTTTCCTCATCCCCTTAACCCGACCCTTGGAGGGTCCGTGACCCTCCAAAGGTTTAAAACAATAAATATTTTATCAATTTAATTCCTCGCTGTTCTGCGCCGGGGATGTTCATTTTCCTGGAATCTGCAGCCGGAAGGGATGGACGAAAAAAATGGGTTAAAAAGAAGATAACCATGCAGATACAGCCTCCTGGTAGGTGTCACCGACCGGGATTTTCCCGGTGTCGAGAAAAATATATTTATTGCGGACGCTCCGGACGTTGTTCAGGGAAACGATAAAACTCCGGTGAACCCGCATGAACCGCCTTTCGGGGAGTTTTTCGAGCATGCTTTTCAAACTCATCAGGGAAAGAACGGGTTTTTTTTCACCCACAAAATGGATTTTAATATAATCATCCAGTCCTTCGATGTACAGGATCTCGTTGAAGTTGATCCTGATGACCGTGTATCCCGATTTCACAAAAAGGATTTCATCTTCATTTCCCGCGGTTTGAGTTTTTCCCGGTAACTTCCTTCGACATACCAGTTGTTCTGCTTTTCCTATGAATCGTCAAGTCTTCTCTTCAGGGTGAACCGGTATGAGATCCCAGTTGAGATGAAGGTATTCAAAGGGCAGGAAATCGGTAAAGGATCATAATTTACCGGTAAATAATCCCGGAGCGGTTGTTCTCTCCAAAGGCAGGCCGATGCTGGCTGAATTAAATTTCTTGTAATGTTCACGCCATAACAATCTGTCGGCGCGGCCTTTAATTGTAATTTACTGAAAACGTGTATGGACTCGCTCCATGGTAGACCCCATCCCGGACATTTTCATCGAAGATCACGCTCAACAGGATGGTGGTTATATCAATTGAAACTGCCGAATTTTTTGTCACAATCAGTTCGTACTGAACGGTCTGTTCCCCGTTCATTCCATAAAGCCTGGGTTGTAACCCCGAGATTCCCAGGTCATAACAATCGTCTCTGCCGTTGTTCAGAATGAAGCGGGTACCATCAGGTGATGAAAGGGCCATTGAAAAGATATTGTCAGGCGAAACAATGGTCGCCTGGGCCATGGATGAACAGGTTCCTTGTGCCGGTGAAGCATGGTAAACGGATAACTGGACAAACGAGAGTAAAAATAAGCGAAAAAAGATTCTTGTTTTTTGTCTGTTTTGCATCATATGGAAGTATCTTATAAAAAGGCCCGCGAATAAAAAAAACGGACTCACCGTACCCAATGAAAAAATTGAACCAACATCATTGCCGGAAGCTAACGGGCGGATTATGAGTGACCTGCCGAAAAAGGCATGCCGGGAAGTGTCTAAAAAGGCGGATTTGGTTCTCGATTCTGGAATCCAATACGGCAATTACTTTTCATTTTTTCGCCTTGACAAGCAGCCTTCTGATCCTGCAGGACCATAGCATTCCGGAATTCCGGTATTTTCTTTGTGAAGATTTTAACGGGGATTAAAAATTTTACATATCTTTGTCAAGAACAATTCTAAATAATGGACAGGTCTTTTTTTGCCTCTGATTACATCCCGGTATTGGTTCAGTCGTTGGTGGCTTTTGGTTTTGTTGCGGCCACGATGCTTGCCACCCACTATATTGGAGGAAAACGAAAGAAGTTCCATACGGTTCGAAAGGATCAGAATTTTGAATGTGGTATTGAGGTAAAAGGAAATGCCCGTTTCCCTTTCTCCATCAAGTATTTCCTGATAGCCATTCTTTTCGTGCTGTTCGATGTGGAAATCATTTTTTTCTATCCCTGGGCTATAAATTTCAAGGAGTTTGGTTGGGATGGTTTTTGGGAAATGCTTTTATTCCTGGGCTTTCTGCTGTTTGGGTTCTGGTACATCATTAAGAAAGGGGCGTTGAACTGGGAAGATTAAAAATAATCAGCGAAATAGCGGGGCGTAGAAATCGAGCGATAGCAAAACTTCAATATTCAAAATTCGTTGTTCAATATTCGATATTCATAAAGCCATTGAGCAGGCAATATGCAAAATGAGCCTCCAAAATATAATAAAGTTGACATGCCCGACGGCTACACTGCTCCGGGGATTTTTGCCACAACCCTCGACAGGGTGGTTGGCCTGGCCAGGAAAAACTCAATATGGCCATTGCCATTTGCAACTTCATGTTGTGGCATTGAGTTCATGGCCACCATGGGAGCACATTATGATTTGGGAAGGTTTGGCGCTGAGCGTTTGAGTTTCAGCCCACGGCAGGCGGATTTGCTGATGGTGATGGGAACAATTGCCAAAAAGATGGCCCCGGTCATTCAGCAGGTATATATCCAGATGGCCGAACCCCGTTGGGTGCTGGCGGTAGGAGCCTGTGCATCAAGCGGGGGAATTTTCGACACTTACAGCGTGTTGCAGGGCATCGATCGTGTGGTTCCTGTTGATGTATATGTGCCTGGCTGCCCTCCCCGTCCCGAGCAGATCATCGACGGATTTATGAAAATACAGGACCTGGTTGCAAAGGAATCATTGCGCCGAAGGTATTCGGAAGAATATAAGGAATTGTTGTCATCGTACGGGATATTGGAATAACGCTGGAACACGGCATGCCGCGTTTCAACAGGTAATCAAAATCAGGATGGAGAATTCGTTTATCATCGATAAAATATACAAGGCTTTTAACCAGGATATTCTGAAGATGGATACAGCGTCAGACATTCTGTCCTTTACCGTCGCAAGCCCTGTGATCTATGAAGTAATTCGCTTCCTGAAGGAAAATGAAAACATGAATTTCGGTTTTTTGACCGATCTGTGCGGGATTCACTATCCCGATCGCGGGTTGCCTTTTGGCGTGGTATACCACCTTCACAATCTGAGAGAAAATAAACGAATTCGCATCAAGACGTTTGTCACACTTGGAAATCCCTACCTCCCCACTGTTACCGATTTGTTCTCGTCAGCAAACTGGATGGAACGGGAAACCTATGATTTTTATGGGATCATCTTTGAAGGGCATCCCAACCTGAAGCGTATTTTAAACGTCGAATACATGGATTTTTTCCCGATGCGCAAGGAATACCCGCTGGAAGATCCCACAAGGGAAGACAAAGACGATAGATATTTTGGAAGATGAACCCATGCAACCCTTCCCCCTCCCTGAACCGGGGTGGGGGACAGGGAGTGGGGTAAACAACATGGAAGAAAACCAATATACGACCCTCAACCTCGGCCCCACCCATCCGGCCACACATGGCATTTTCCAGAATGTCCTTACGATGGATGGCGAGCAGATCATCGATGCAGACCAAACCATCGGGTACATTCACCGTGCGTTTGAAAAAATAGCCGAGCGACGGCCCTATTACCAGATAACCCCGCTCACCGACCGGCTGAACTATTGTTCTTCTCCCATCAACAACATCGGCTGGCACATGACCGTAGAAAAACTGCTTGGTGTGAAAACCACGAAGCGGGTTGATTACATGCGCATCATCCTGATGGAACTGGCGCGCATCACCGACCACCTGATATGCAACAGTGTGATCGGGGTCGATAGCGGGGCGCTTACCGGGTTCATCTACGTTTTCCAGGAACGCGAAAAAGTTTATGAGATATATGAAGAGGTTTCCGGAGCGCGTCTTACGACCAACATGGGCCGTATCGGCGGGTTCGAGCGTGACCTTTCTCTGAAGGCCGTTAAAAAGATCAGGGAGTTCCTTGACCATCTCCCGAAAGTGCTCCGTGAATTTGAAAAATTGCTCATGCGCAACCGCATCTTTATGGACCGTACCATTGGTGTGGGGCCCATCAGTGGTGAACGCGCGCTGAACTATGGCTTTACCGGCCCCAATCTCCGCGCTGCTGGTGTTGATTACGACGTACGGGTGACGACACCTTACAGCAGTTACGACGATTTTGAATTTACCATTCCCCTTGGCACCCAGGGCGATACTTATGACCGGTTTTGTGTCAGGCAGCAGGAACTTTGGGAAAGTATTGGCCTTGTGCGCAATGCCCTTGAAAATTTGCCGGAAGGCAGTTTTCATGTGGATGTTCCACAGTTTTACCTGCCACCAAAAGAGGATGTTTATTCAAAAATGGAGGCCTTGATCTGGCATTTTAAAATTGTCATGGGCGAGATTGACGTGCCTGCCGGTGAAGTGTATCATTCAGTTGAAGGCGGAAACGGCGAGTTGGGGTTTTACCTCGTAAGCGATGGCGGAAGAACCCCTTACCGGTTGCATTTCCGCAGGCCGGGGTTCATCTATTACCAGGCCTATCCGGAGATGATCCGGGGCGGCGTCTTATCAGATGCCATCCTGACGATGAGCAGTATGAACGTGATAGCAGGGGAATTGGATGCATGAAAAAGTAAAAGGAAGGATACAAATATTTTGGAATTGCAAGCGTGGAACGTAAAACTTGAAATTTGACTTGGCATTCTGCATTTTGCACTTAGAATGAATAACATAATGGAAAACAGTACCATCATAAACCATCCTCAGTTCAAACGCGAAGGCAAAATACTTGCTTTCTCGTCAGACATACTGAAAAAGGTGCACAGTCTGATCAGCCGGTACCCCGATGGTCAGCAAAAATCGGCGTTGTTGCCGGTTTTACACATTGCGCAGGAAGAACTGGGTGGTTTTCTTTCGGTTGACATCATGGATTATGTGGCTTCCCTGCTCGGCATTCAGCCGATCGAAGTGTATGAGGTTGCCACATTCTATTCCATGTTTTATCTTGACAAAATGGGAAAATATGTGATAGAAGTCTGCCGTACCGGCCCTTGTGCCATCTCCGGGGGCGAACAAATACTGGCATACCTTCAGGAAGTGCTGGAGGTCAAAACGGGAGAAACCACTCCTGACGGGATTTTTACCCTGAAGGAGGTGGAATGCCTTGGGTCGTGCGGTACCGGGCCTGTGATGCAGATCAACACCGAATATTACGAAAAGCTCACACCAGGCAAGATAGACAAACTTCTTGAAGACCTGAGGGAGTATGCCAGCAAAGACAAAACGGACGATTCGACATGGGTGGAAAAATTCTGCTAGCCAACATTGAGATTCCGGGTATCCGGGATTTCGACGTTTACCGCGCCCACGGCGGGTATTCTGCCGTGGAAAGAGCATTGCGCGAGATGACGGCCTCCCAGGTAAGCACAGAAGTCACCCGGTCGGGGTTACGCGGAAGGGGTGGAGCAGGTTTCCCCACCGGGCTCAAGTGGAGCTTCCTTGACCGGAAAACGGAGAAGCCACGATATCTTGTATGCAATGCTGACGAAAGCGAGCCCGGAACATTCAAGGATCGTTACCTGATGCACCATTTGCCGCATCTGCTGCTCGAAGGGATCATCATTTCAAGTTATGCTCTTGGTGTGAAGACATCCTATATTTACATCCGCGGGGAGTTCAAGTACCTGGTAGGCATTCTTGAAAAAGCAATCAAAGAGGCCTGCCAGCATGGTTTTCTCGGAGACCGGATCCTCGGAACCGATTTTTCACTGAATATATATGTTCATCCCGGGGCTGGCGCTTACATTTGCGGAGAGGAGACCGCCCTGCTGGAATCACTGGAAGGAAAACGAGGAAATCCGCGGATCAAGCCTCCATTCCCTGCGTTCAAGGGATTGTATGGCTGTCCGACCGTGGTGAACAATGTAGAGACTCTTGCCACTGTCGGCCCCATCATCAGCATGGGAGGAGAGGCATATGCAAAGATCGGGCGAGGTAAAAGTACCGGGACCAAACTGATCTCCGCGTGCGGAAACATCAACAATCCGGGGGTCTACGAAATTGAAATGGGCCTTCCGGCAGAGGATTTTATTTACTCCCCCGAATACTGCGGGGGCATTCCCAACGACAAATATTTAAAAGCCGTGATCCCGGGAGGATCATCGGTGCCCATTCTTCCTGCTGACCTGATACTGAATACGGCCAAAGGGGAAAAACGGCTGATGTCCTACGAGTCAATGGCCGACGGAGAGTTTGAAAGCGGAACCATGCTTGGTTCAGGAGGGTTTATCGTGTATGATGAAGATGCCTGTATTGTGCGGAATACCTGGAACCTGACTCGTTTTTACCGTCATGAATCGTGCGGGCAATGCTCGCCATGCCGCGAAGGGACCGGTTGGATGGAAAAAGTTCTATCCCGTATAGAGCACGGACTGGGGAAAATGTCGGATATCGATCTGCTGGTGCATGTGGCGAAGAACATCGAGGGAAATACGATATGCCCGCTCGGCGATGCGGCAGCCTGGCCTGTTGCAAGCGCCATCAGGCATTTCCGGCATGAATTTGAAGAACACGTGCTTCACCCGGCAGAAGTCCTTGAAAAAGAGAGCAGGGTGGTGAAAAACAGGAGATTTACGATTTTTGAAGGATCATTAAAATAACATTTGAATTTTGCACTTTGCATTTTGAATGCTGAAAGACTTTTCTGAAAATGCTAAAAGTAACCATAGACAATATTCCGGTCGAGGTAGAAGACGGAACCACCATTCTCAATGCAGCGCGCAAGATCGGAGGCAACGTTGTCCCCCCGGCCATGTGCTATTATTCGAAACTGAAAGGTTCCGGTGGGAAATGCCGTACCTGCCTGGTCAGGGTGGCGCAATCGTCGGCCAAGGATCCGCGCCCGATGCCCAAACTGGTTGCTTCGTGCAGCACTCCGGTTCAGGATGGGATGGTGGTGCAAAACCTCACTTCGCCTGAAGTTATTGAAGCACGCAAAGGAATTGTGGAATTCCTTCTGCTCAACCACCCGCTCGATTGCCCGGTTTGCGACCAGGCAGGAGAGTGTGACCTCCAGGACCTGAGTTTTGGATACGGGATGGAGGAAACAGCCACCGAAGAGGAACGCCGCGAATACCCTGTAATCGATATCGGCGAAAACATCAAGTTGCATATGAACCGGTGTATTCTTTGTTACCGTTGTGTTTATGTGGCCGATCAACTGACCGATCAGCGGCTGCACGGAGTCCTTTACCGGGGTGATGTTTCGGAAATCAGTACTTTTATCCAAAATTCTGTGACCAACGAGTTTTCCGGCAACGTGATCGATGTTTGTCCGGTCGGGGCACTGACCGATAAAACATTCCGGTTTAAAAGCCGCGTATGGTTCCTGAAACCGATGAATGCCCACCGTGAATGCGGTAAATGTTCAGGGAAAGTGGCTGCCTGGATGTTCGGCAGCGAAATCTACCGCATCACCGGGCGAAAAGATCAGTATGGAGAACTGGAGACTTTTATTTGCAACGAATGCCGGTTTGAAAAGAAAGAATCAACCGATTGGGTTATGGAAGGCCCCCGGCATATCAAACGCCAGTCGGTTATTTCATCCAATCATTATGAAGAAATGAAGGAACAGTCGATCATTCATCCGATTGAAGGAACCATGGAAAAGAAAGAATAAATCGATTTGCATTTTGCCCAATGATTTTTTAATGAAATGATAAGGTACATCATATACAAAACCATCCTTTCAAGTTTCATCCTGGTGCTCAGCCTTGTGGTGGCCATGTATTCCACCCTGATTGAACGAAAAGTGGCGGGTTGGTTCCAGGACCGTCACGGCCCGAACCGGACCGGCCCGTGGGGGCTTTTACAACCATTTGCAGATGGTGCCAAACTTTTTTTTAAAGAGGAGTTCATGCCCATCTCCGCCGATAAATTTCTTTACATCCTGGGTCCGTCACTCACCATGTTCATTGCCCTGCTCACGAGTGCGGTCATTCCCTGGGGTCCCGACCTGTCCATCCATGGGGTGGCATCTCCCCTGCAGGTGGCTGATGTAAACATCGGGATCCTTTACATCTTTGCCATTCTCTCCATCGGGGTTTACGGCATCATGATCGGAGGATGGGCCTCCAATAATAAATACGCACTTCTCGGGGCGGTGCGGGCCTCCTCTCAGATGATCAGCTATGAGCTGGCCATGAGTTTGTCGATCATCACCATCGTCATGATGACCGGGTCGCTCAGCATGCGCGAAATTGTTGCACAACAACAGGGGTTTCACTGGAACATCTTTTTCCAGCCCCTGGGATTCCTGATATTCCTGATATGTGCATTCGCCGAAACCAACCGCTCCCCGTTCGATCTGCCCGAATGTGAAACGGAACTGGTAGGGGGCTATCATACGGAATACAGCAGCATGAAACTCGGCTTTTATCTTTTTGCCGAATACATCAACATGTTCATTTCCGGCGCGGTAATGGCAACCCTGTTTTTAGGCGGTTATCATTTCCCCGGCCTTGATAAACTGGGACTGTCGCCGAATGTTTTTGCTTTTGTCAGTTTCATGGTGCTTTTCACCAAGATCACCTTTTTCGGTTTCATCTACATGTGGATACGCTGGACACTCCCGCGATTCCGCTACGACCAGCTGATGAAACTCGGTTGGAAAAACCTGATCCCGTTAGCGATACTAAATGTTGTCATCACAGGAATCGTGATACTTTTAAATCAATGAAAAGTCTGACCAACAGATCCAGGGTTGTTTCCAATAAACAGATGAATTTCTGGGAGAGGATCTATTTCCCTGCGATTCTGAACGGGATGCGGATTACCTTTGGGCACCTGTTCCGAAAAAAAACGACCGTTCAATATCCTGAAGTAAAGCGTGAATATTCAGATATTTATCGAGGAAAACATGTTTTGAAGCGTGATGAGGAAGGAAGGGAACGCTGCACCGCCTGCGGACTTTGCGCGGTTGCCTGCCCGGCCGAGGCGATCACCATGGTTGCAGCAGAGCGAAAACCGGGAGAAGAGCACCTGTACCGCGAAGAAAAATATGCCATCGTGTATGAGATCAACATGCTGCGCTGTATTTTTTGTGGCGATTGCGAAGAAGCCTGCCCCAAAGAGGCCATCTTTTTGACCCCGGAACTTGTGAAATCTGAATATAGCCGCGACAAATTCACCTATGGCAAGGATGAACTCGTTGAACCATTGGACCCGGCAAAGCGGATAGATGTTTCAAAAAGACAAACAGCGGAAGTACTTGAATTTAAAAAGAATAAAAAGTATAAACACAACAAATAAAAAGGAAATTCAAAATGTAAATATCAAAATGAAGGGCATTGCCGGCAAAGCAGATAATTTTTGCATTTTGCAATTTACCTTTTGAATTAATAAAACCATGTTTACCCAGTATATTTTTCACTTTCTTTCCATCCTGGCCCTCTTTTCGGCAGTGATGGTGCTTGCATCGAAAAAGCCGATCCATTCAGTGCTTTTTTTGACACTTACCTTTTTTGCCATCGCCGGCCATTACGTATTGCTGAATGCCCAGTTTCTTGCGGTAGTCCATGTGATCGTTTATGCCGGCGCCATCATGGTGCTTTTCCTTTTCACGGTCATGCTTCTCAACCTCAATAAAGACGAGCGTTCGCCCAAGCCCATGTGGGTCAACATCATCGCTTTTGTTGCCGGGGGCATGCTGATGCTAACCCTGGTCGGGATTTTCCGGGAGTACGACGTTAAATTGATTCAGGATCCCCTGACCACCCAGATCGGATTGGTAAAAAACCTGGGAAAGATCTTATACCATGATTATCTTGTTCCTTTTGAACTGTCGTCGGTTCTGTTTTTAACCGCGATGGTCGGGGCGGTTTTATTGGGTAAGAAGGAACAGATATAAATGAATAACGAATATTGAATATTGAACATTGAATATTGGACGGAGTAAATAGTAAAGTATGAACGAAGGAAAGAAATATGATTTAGAGGATCGGCTCATTAAATTCGCTGTCATGATAGCTAATTTGGCTGAAACTTTCCAGGAAACAATGTTCGGAAGATATATTGGAGGACAGGTAGTCTGGTCAGCATGTTCGCCAGCTTTAAATTATGGTGAAGCAAAAGGCGCAGAATCACTGAATGATTTTATTCACAAGATGAAAACTTGTTTAAAGGAATTAAGAGAAACCCTGGTTTCAATAAAATCATTCAGCTTAAACCATTATCCAAGAAAACTGAGATATTGTCTGAATGTCTTCAGGAATGTGACGAATTAATTTCAATATTTGTAAAAAGCATCCAAACTTCCGAAAAACGCAGAACGCAAAAATAATTCAATATTCAATTTTCGATATTCAACATTCGATATTCAAAAAAAATACTTTTTATGGCTCCCATTTCCTCCATCCCGATCCAATATTACCTGGTGTTTTGCTCCGTACTTTTCAGCATCGGGGTGGTTGGTGTACTCATCAAGCGCAATGCCCTGGTGATCCTGATGTCCATTGAACTCATGATCAATTCGATCAACCTCCTGCTTGCAGCGTTTTCAGCCTATTCAAACGATCCGGCCGGCCAGATATTCGTGTTTTTCATCATGGTCGTGGCGGCCGCGGAAGTGGCGATCGGGCTTGCCATTGTGGTGCTCATTTACAGAACGACGCATTCGATTGATATCAATGTGCTTAATAAGCTTAAATGGTGAAAATTAGCTGCGAGGCAGCAAAATAGCGAAATAGCGAAATTTGTGAAAATGAAGATGATTCCGAAATTAAAATAATGAATGCAATTTTAATATTAATTCCACTGTTCCCATTGCTGGGATTTTTAATCCTGGGGTTGGGCTTTCGGGCGATTCCCAAAAAATGGGCTTCAGTCATCGGCCCCGGAACAGTTCTTCTGTCTTTTATTTTATCGCTGGTCGTTTTTTTTAATTTTCACGATTTCGCTGCCTCGCCAACCCGCTTCTTCTTCCCCTGGCTCCACGTTGGCCCCCTCGACATTCCTTTCTCCTTCCTCATTGATCCATTGTCGATCCTGATGCTGCTGATTGTGACCGGGGTTGGGTTTATAATCCATGTTTATTCAATTGGTTACATGAAGGATGATCCCGGGTTCAACCGCTTTTTTGCATATATGAACCTTTTCGTCTTTTCCATGCTTTTACTGGTACTTGGAGCGAATTACCCGATCATGTTCATCGGATGGGAAGGGGTTGGGCTCTGCTCATATCTGCTCATCGGGTTTTGGTTTAGAAACCATGAATATAACAATGCCGCAAAGAAGGCTTTTATCATGAACCGCATCGGCGACCTGGGTTTTCTCCTGGGAATGTTCCTGATCTTCAATATATTCAACTCATTGTCGTTCGACCATGTATTTGCCCAGGCAAAGTCAATATCGTTTGGAAATCCTTCCATTGTTGCCATTACCCTGCTGCTATTCGTGGGCGCAGTCGGAAAGAGTGCGCAAATCCCGCTTTACACATGGTTGCCCGATGCCATGGCAGGCCCCACACCGGTTTCGGCGCTTATCCATGCGGCAACGATGGTTACGGCCGGGGTTTACATGGTAGCCCGCTCCAACATCCTGTATGTGCTTTCACCCGCTACCATGGCCATCATGGGTATGACGGGACTGGCGACCGCCCTGTTTGCCGCATCCATCGCGATTTTTCAGAACGACATCAAAAAAATTCTCGCATATTCCACCATCAGCCAGCTTGGGTATATGTTTGTCGGGCTGAGTGTTGGCGCCTTCACCGGGGCGATGTTCCATCTCACAACACACGCCTTTTTCAAGGCACTGCTGTTCCTGTGTGCCGGAAGCGTGATCCATGCCCTGGGAGGCGAACAGGATATCAGGAGCATGGGAGGATTGCGAAAAACCATGCCAAAAACATTCTGGACATTCCTCATAGCAACCTTAACCATTGCAGGAATTCCGCCACTGTCCGGGTTCTTCTCCAAAGATGAGGTCCTGGTGAAAGCCTTTGAATTTGGTCATCTCCTATGGCTCTTGCTTGCGATCGGGACATTGATGACTGCTTTTTACATGTTCCGGATGCTCTACCTGGTATTTTTCAGGGATTTCCGCGGAAGTGACGAACAAAAACATCACCTGCATGAGGCGCCCTCCGTGATGAGGATCCCATTGGTCATTCTTGCACTGCTGGCGGCTTTCGGCGGACTTATCAATATTCCGGCACTTCTTGGCGGGAATGAAGGTTTGTCGAAATTCCTGGCGCCTGTCTTCGCCGACTCATTCTCAATCATGGAGCATGAAACACCCGTTTCAAACGGAACAGGATGGCTTTTAATGTCAGTAACCTTTGTGGGAGTGGTCGCCATGGCGGTGTGGGCATATTTTCGTTATGCAAAAGGAAAGCATGGGCTGGAGCCTGACGATACAAGCCGCTCTTTCCCCGTCCGGATGGTTTCCAATAAATATTACATCGATGAACTTTACGATTACCTGTTTGTAAAACCTGTCCTGCGGATTTCACGTTTCCTGCATGAGATTGTCGAACTCCGCTTCATCGACCGCATCGTGAACGGTGTGGGCAACCTGGTTGTGTGGACGGGTAGTACCGTACGTTTTATCCAAACCGGGAATGTTGGTTTTTACATGTTTATCATGATTTTAGGGATCATACTGATCCTTTTCCTTAATATCCTTATCTGAAAGATGCTGACCGTTATCCTCATATTGTTTCCCCTGGTATTTTTACTGATTCTTCTTTCCATCAGACAGGAGAAGATTGTCAGGCAATTCGCACTGGCAGCCTCACTGATAGAATTTGGTGTTGCCGTGGCTGCTTTCATTCAATTTAAGACCTCGTGTCATTGCAACCTCTTATTCACTGCCGATTGGCTTGCAACACTCGGAGTGAGCCTGAAGTTCGGGATGGATGGCATCAGCCTGCTGATGGTGATGCTCACAACATTCCTGATCCCGGTCATCATCCTGGCCTCCTTCAGCCATGCATACCCCAAACCCCGGGCATTTTACGGCCTGGTATTGCTGATGGAGATGGCCCTGGTCGGCGTGTTCACCGCTTTCGACGGATTGATGTTCTATATCTTCTGGGAACTGGCGCTGATCCCGGCTTATTTCATCTGTGCCGTATGGGGAGGCAACGACCGCATCCGGATCACCTTTAAGTTTTTCCTTTATACTTTTGTGGGGAGCCTGTTCATGCTTGTAGCCCTGATTTACCTCTATTTCAGAACACCTTTGCCCCATTCCTTCGACTTGCACTGGCTTTACGCGGCAACCCTTACCCCAGGGGAGCAATCCTGGATATTTGTTGCTTTCTTCCTTGCTTTTGCTATTAAAATTCCCATTTTCCCCTTTCATACCTGGCAACCCGATACTTATGCTGCTGCCCCTGCCACGGGCAGTATGCTGCTTGCCGGAATGATGCTTAAAATGGGCATCTACGGAATGATCCGCTGGATGGTGCCGGTTTGCCACAATGCCGTTCAGGAATATGCCCCGTACGTGATCGCTCTTGCGGTAACCGGCATCATATATGCCTCCGTTATTGCCATCCGGCAGGGTGACATGAAACGGCTGGTTGCATATTCGTCGATCGCCCACGTCGGATTGATCGCCGCCGGGGTCTTTTCCCTGACCGCCATTGCCATGCAGGGAGCAATTATCCAGATGATATCGCATGGCATCAACATCGTAGGACTTTTCATGGTGATCGACATCATTGAAAAACGCACGGGAACGCGAACCATCAGTGAACTGGGGGGCATTGCGCATAAGGCGCCGCGCCTGGCCATCATGTTCATGATCATCCTCCTGGGAAGCATTGCGTTACCGCTCACCAATGGATTTATCGGGGAGTTCCTGCTCTTGCTGGGGCTGTTTGAATACTCCGCGGTTTTCGCTGCCATTGCCGGGCTGACCATCATTTTCAGCGCCGTATACATGCTATGGATGTATCAGCGGACAATGTATGGCCCGCCCAATGTGATTACCGAAAATATTCCGGACCTGACATGGCCGGAAATGGCTGCTTTCATTCCATTGGTAGTCATGATCTTCTGGATCGGGCTTTTCCCGGGGCTTTTCCTGGATGTTGCCCTGCCGGATGTGATGCAAACGTTAAATTTTATTAGATGACAACTATCATTTCGTTAACAATCCTCGGTGTGCTGGTCCTCTTCCTGGGGATCATGAAGAAGCAATCATGGTTGTTGCCGGTGATCCTTCTGGGATTGGTGGTATCCATGGTACTGACCATCATGGATTGGAATGCTGCCAGATCCTATTACCACGAGATGATCATTGTCGATCATGTATCGGTAGCCTTCAGTACCGTGCTGATTTTCTCGACGTTCCTGATCTTTTCCCTTGCAGCGCATTATTACCGGGGTGTTCAGCGGCCGCTTGATGATATATATGGCGTGATGATTTTTGCGCTCACCGGCGCGGTGATGATGACATCGTACGGAAACCTGATCATGCTTTTCCTGGGAATTGAAACGCTCTCCATTGCCCTGTATGTGCTGGCGGGCAGTCACAAGGAGGCGATCACCTCCAATGAGGCAACACTGAAATATTTCCTCCTGGGCTCCTTCCTTTCCGGGTTTCTGTTGTTCGGCATTGCATTGATCTACGGGTCAAGCGGTTCATTCGACCTTCACAGGATCTCCGTTTATGTGGCCTCCTGTGCCGGAACCTATCCGCCGATGTTCCTTGCGGGATTGTTCCTGCTCATCATCGGGCTGGCTTTTAAAATTGCAATCGTTCCTTTCCATTTCTGGGCTCCCGATGTGTATGAAGGAACACCCACGCTGCTTACGGCCTTTATGGCCACGGTGGTGAAAACTGCCTCCATTGTGGCCATGTTCCGTTTTTTTACGCACACCTTCCAGGGGATTCACGGTGTTTGGGAGACCACCATCTGGGTGATGGCGGCATTGACCATCCTGCTTGGAAATCTTACAGGAGTGTATCAGCCAAACCTCAAACGCATGCTGGCCTATTCGAGCATCAGCCATTCAGGCTACATGCTCCTGGCTGTGGTGGCCTTCAGCCGGATGTCGGACAATGCCTTGTTGCTGTACACGCTCTCCTATTCCATTGCCACCATTTCGGCATTCGGTATCCTCATCCTCATCAGGGAAGCGCATGGCAACGATTATTTCAGTTCCCTGAACGGGATGGGAAAGACCAATCCGCTGGAGGCATTTTGCCTTACGGTTTCTATGCTTTCGCTTGCGGGGATTCCTCCGCTGGCCGGATTTATGGCAAAATATTACCTCTTTACTGCGGCCCTGGAAAAAGGACTGGTTTGGCTGGTCATCATCGCCATTGTGGGGTCAGCCATCAGTGTGGCCTATTATTTCAAGCCCATCATGGCCATCTACCTGAAAGAATCAAACGGGGTGAAACTAAACGTTGAAACACCTTATAAAGTTCATCTGATGTTCATGACCCTGCTGGTTATTCTGATAGGGGTGCTGCCGTTTTTGGTGGTGGGGTTGCTGTGAAGTGACGGGTGACAGGGTGACAGGGTGACAGGGTGACAGGGTGACAGGGTAACAGGGTGACAAGGTAACAGGGTGACAAGGTAACGGGGTGACAGGGTGGATCAATGACTTATTACTTTGTTACCTTGTCACCCTGTTACCTTGTTACCCTTTTTTTTACGTTACAAAAACTTCCTGATCTCCGCAGCATGCTCCTTCTCCTCATCGATGATCTGCTGAACCAGTCGCTTTGAGTCACTGCGGGTGTATTTCAGCAGTTCGGTGTAGAATGCCACGCTGTCGTTTTCGAATTTATAGGCAGCATCGAGCCCATCTTTTGGGGTTTTAAGGGTTTTTGCCAGGGCTTTCCCGGAATCCGGTTTGCCAAAGATATGCGATTCAGCAAGGTGGTTGATATAATCGGAGGCGTCTTCGGAACTGAAATCAAAACTCTCTGCATCAAACTTCTCCGCCAGTTTCTGGAAAATCGAGATATGAAGAATTTCTTTTTCAGCAAGGTCATAAAACAGGCCCCTGATGTCATTGTTTTCAGTGATCATTTCTGCGGCGGCAGTGTAAAATTCGTTGCCGTTTTCTTCGATTCTTACCGCGATCTCTACAATTTCTTGTCCGGAATAATACATGATGGTTGATTTTGTGTTTAGCAAAAGTATAAAAAAATCCAATGATGGGAACGCTGTTCAGATTCTTGCCGGAATATTTGTAATAACGCTTATCCGGATGCCAGAACCGGCACGCATGGCGTTTTTGTTAACTTTGTATCCCGCTTCGATCCACACATTGGACCCCACCCTAAATCCCTCCCCAACAAGGGAGGGACTTTCTCCCCCTTCCCTTGTTGGGGAAGGGGGTCAGGGGGGATGGGGCCTCAAAAAGGGAAGGGGTCAGGGGGATGAGCAATATTCATACAACACTGCATTATCGCTTCATATGAACAACAAAACTCTCGAAAAATATAGTTCCGCTTTCACCCTGAGCGACATGGAGATATTCATTTTCCCTGATCTACTGTACGCCCTGGTGCTGGCCGACATCATGTCGCCCGTCCTCTGGAAATGGAGAGATGATCCATGGTTTGCAGGGATAAAAAAAATGGGACCGTTGAAGAAGATCCATCGCGTGAAACAGTATGTGATGGATCATTACAATTTCAACCTCGACCTCGAGACCTGGGGGCTTACCGACAAACAGACCGAGATCAACCGTTTCAGCGATTTTGTCGACATCGACATGCTTTCCAGGTCAAATGCCCTCTTTGGTTATGAAGGGGACAAGTATTATTTCGACATGGATATCCGCCGCCATTTCGGCCTGGATAAATTCGATTCTGACATTATCCCGTATTGGAAAACTGAAACGGTAGAGGCAATGGATGCTTTCCGGTTCAAGCCAAATCATGAAGCCGGCGCCGGAGAATGCGTTTCACTGGCTTGTTTATATGCTGCAGCCCTGTTTGTTCTGGCGGAGGTGCCGCTTGAAAAAATATTCCTTTTGGGAACGCCGCTCCACTCTCAGAATTTCGTGATGGTGGATGAAGGAGTGCTCACCAACAACCGCCGTATCGTCACCAAATCGATGTGGTTCAATGGCACCGAACTTTCGGCCCTTGCAAGGCGGGCACTGGAACATGAGCAGGTTACATATGTGGCGCATAATACCGGCTGGATCCATTCCATGTACCCCGAAGCCACCATCGATCCGGCGGCTTACAATGCTTTCAGGGATAAACTTTCAAAATTCCTGGAAACACCTGTTGACTTTGAAATCTTCATGAATTTCCTGCGTGATTATAGCCGCCACCAGAAACTTTTCCAGTTGTGTTTTCAATGCCAGGGTTCCCACCGTTACATCCAGCTTGAAAAGGCATTCGGGTACGAACATGGCAGCAAGAACCGGCTGGGAGATATAACCGGCCGGAAGCTCTATTGTGAAATGGACGAAGAGGACCTGTACCTTCAGCCCATCGATCACCGGTTCAGAATTTATCATGAAGATGAACTCTTCAAGCTAAAACCATATGCTGCCTTTATCGATGCACTCAAACAATCCTTTCCGGGGCTCGGGAACCATGCTGAGTTTTTCGCAGACCTGAAAAAATTCATCCATACCGTACCCAGCCTGCCATCGGCGAACAAAGGATTCATTTCTTCCCATGCCATCGCTATATCCCCCGACCAGACACGCGAAGAAATAATTTCATATCTCTCCTCCCTCCGCAACCCCACGTCTCACGTCTCAAATCCCACCTCCCTCCTCGCCGACCTCGCTTTCTATGCCGGCCGTTATATGGATTCCTGCGACTGGGAGCCATTCTTCAAGGCGGCTTTCGGGCGCAATCCGGTCTCCGTTCAATACTTTCAGGAGATGGACCTGGCAGCCGCACATGCTCAGCTTCAATCGTGGCCGGATGAATCCATTTACGACCATGACCGGTTGGCCCTGCCCGATGAAGTGGTCAATTTTATGCGTGGTGATGGCATGGAAAAGGCAATCACCCTGGTGAATATTGCCAAAGCCCGCCATTTGGAGGTTTCATACAGGCAAAATCATGAAAAAATTCTGGTACATGCCGGAAGAGAGAAATTCGAATTTGTGACCCGGAAAAACCTGGTTATTCCCACGATGGAATAACCCGTTGCTCAATGCACATTTTTACCCACAACCATTTTCCAGGTCACCGAATAACCCCCTGCGGAAATTCTACAGAAGTAGACCCCGTCGTTCAATGAAGAACCGTCGAAGGATATTACATGCGTTCCGGGTTGCAGTTCGTTAATTGCATGTGCCTGCACCTGGCAGCCCATCAAATCAAACACCTCGATTTTCACAATGCCCGGTTTGGCAATGGTATATTTGATTTTCGTCGTCGGATAAAATGGGTTTGGATAATTCTGGTCCATTGATAATCCATCCGGCGCTTCCCAGGTTTTTTCCCCGGTTCCGGTTCCAAGAAGAACTCCTCCCGATTCGCGGTAACGGGCCATGAACTCCTGGTAATAGAGGTTGTTGATCCTGGCGTTGTAAATAACAAGCAGATTCTCGTCATTTCCGGTTTCAGCAGGAGTTTCCCAGTTGTATGATCCGGTGGCAATGATCTTGTTCCCCCCGCTGGTATCGGCATCAAGCAGGAAATATTTGTGATGCAGCAGTCCGGGGATCGTATCGATAAAAACATCAGCAGGCGGATCCCAGGCACCCGGAACCGGTTTACCTTTCATCCGGGGAAAGGCACTGTTGTGGAGCTTCGAATTGGACGAATCAAACACCCCGCTGAGATGTTTTCCGTTGTAGATCAGGTGTAGGGCTTCTTCCACGGGAGGCAACTCAAATTTATACATGCAGAAGTAGATGCTTTTCATGATTTTCGATCCGATGATGCTGCATATTGTATCTGAAATGCTGTCGGTGGGTGCAAAATAAACCTCCATCCTGGTACCGGCAACATTTACAATACGGGGAGTATTGTTCACCTTTTCAGGTCC
>Ga0209083_1000348_pt1 | contig 70939 bp, 61 predicted proteins | sample AM7aDNAmetaG_FD_184132 | JGI IMG/M metagenome (GOLD analysis project Ga0209083, IMG submission 184132) | Freshwater microbial communities from Finland to study Microbial Dark Matter (Phase II) - AM7a DNA metaG (SPAdes) (version 3) | ecosystem: Environmental > Aquatic > Freshwater > Lake ... | reverse complement strand
TTCATGGTAAAGTGATACTTGAAAATGAATCTGGCGGTACGCTTAAACAGATTGCAGAATTAAAGCCCTCAGATCATGCAATATACAAACTTAGTACCAATTCTGTTGCTATTTCTTCTGAAGAGGATCTTGACAAATTCATTGCCTGGAAGGATGGCAAACTCGTATTTTTTAATGACCCTATCGAAGATGTGGCTCAAAAACTGGGGATCTGGTACAATGTAAACGTTAAAATCAATAACAACAACCTGAAAGGTTACCATTTTACGGCTACTTTTTCGGATGAACCGATCGAGCAGGTACTTGATTTGTTAAGTAAGTCATCTCCAATGAAATACACAATAAAGAAAGCGAAAAAACTTTCAGATAGTTCGTATTTAAAGCGTGAGATTATTATTAATTAACGATTGTATAATTTTAAAATAAATTGCCTATGGTATAATAACTTATGAAATGAAAAACGGGAAAGTGTTGTCGCACCTCCCCGTTTGGATTAAATGTCTTCATTATCACAAATTTTTAAAAACAAACATTTAACAAAGCAAAAATATGAAAAAATTCGGATTATACTCTCCGGACGGCTATAGATATGCCGTATTAAAGAAAGGACTATTGGTTATGAGAATTTCACTATTAATGATCCTGATCCCTACATTTAACCTTTTGGCTACAGGGACCTATTCCCAGACCACCAAGGTTTCGTTAAGTATGAATCAGGTATCAGTTAAACAAGTACTTAAAGAAATTGAACGGTCGAGTGAATTTTACTTTTTATACAATAACGACCTGATCGATGTTGAGCGTAAAGTGGATATCAACGCTGAAAATAAACAGATCAATACAATACTTGACCAGTTGTTTGCAAATCAGGGGGCGAATTATGCTGTTTACGACCGGCAAATTGTAATCTCTCCGTCTGATATGCCAATCCCTCAGTCGGCTCAAAGAAAAGTAAGTGGCAAAGTAGCAGATTCATCCGGGGCTTCGTTGCCCGGTGCATCAGTTATTGCAAAAGGGACTACTAATGGCGTTACTACCGATGTAAATGGGACTTTCACACTATTAATTCCAGCCGATGCAAAGACATTGGTATTTTCGTTTGTTGGGATGAAATCACAGGAAGTCGCCATAGGCAATAATTCAGAATACAATGTTGTCCTTGCAGAAGAGACCGTTGGATTGGAGGAGGTTATCGCAATCGGTTATTCTTCGGCTTCGCGTAAAAATGTCGCCAGTTCAATTGCCAAAATTTCAGATAAAGATATTGTAGGCCTTTCAGTTACTGATGCCCGTCAGACCCTTCAGGGCAAGATGGCCGGTGTTCAGGTAACCAGCAATGGTGGTGATCCTGGTTCCGGCGCAAGGGTGATCATCCGTGGTATGGGTTCATTTACAAACCCAGACCCATTGTATGTTGTCGATGGGATCCAGGGTGGCGACATCAATTCAATTCCTTCCCAGGATGTCGAAAGTATTACAGTATTGAAGGATGCTTCTTCGACAGCTATTTATGGTACAGCAGCTGCAAATGGTGTTGTGCTGATTACAACCAAAAAAGGGATCAAGGGAAAAGTTCAGGTTCAATATGATGGTTCTGTTGGAATTGCTTCCGTTAGCAAACGTTACGATCTGCTCAATGCTTCCGATTATGTTGATTTGGTGGCAGATATCCAGAAAGCAGGGAGTTTGCAATTGTCAGACAAGCTTAAAACATCCGATGTCAGGATTACACGTACCGATTGGCAATCTGAGGTTTTCAGAAATGCGATGGTAAACGAACACAATGTCCGTATTTTTGGAGGTGGGGAAAATTCAACCTATTCTTTTTCAGCAGGATATCAGAACCACGAGTCAACCGTGATCGACCGGAATTTCCAACGTGCCACGATTGGTTTCAATATGGGCCAAACGGTATTTAACAAACGTCTTCGACTGACGGAAAGCCTCCGTGTGAAAAACGATGTGAACAAAGGTGTCCTTGCCAATTTTAACGATGCCATCAGGATGCCTCCTTACCTTCCGGTTTATGACCCAACCAATCTTGGGGGATATGCCCGTGCAGACAAAGTCACAGACCTTCAGGATGCCAACAACCCTTTGAATGCGGTGCACAATTCCGATTACCAGTCCAGGGGGCTTAACGCTGACCTCGAAATTACTGCGGAAGCCGATATCATTTCAGGATTGACCTTTAAATCTCAAATGCGTTTATCATCAGGTAATTATCACGACTATACATGGAATTATCCCTCAAATGGTGGAAATTTCACGAAAACATCTGCTGATATGTCTGAAAATTTCAACTATTATTATAGTATGATCCTGGAAAACTTCTTCAACTATAATAAAAAGTTTGGTGACCATACGATCAGTGCAACACTAGGGAACGCTTACAGCCCATCAAATATGTACCGTTCAATCGCGGTTGGTGGTTCGAATTATACGAGTACAGAAATTAAAAACGTGGCCCTTGCCAATTCAAGTTCTGTAACCGGAGCCAATGTAAACAGTGGTAAATCAAGGTTGTCCTATTTTAGTCGTATCGGCTATACTTACAAAGACCGTTATGTTCTTAATTTAAGTGCCCGCCGTGATGCATCCAGTGTTTTTGGCGCAAACAATCGTTGGGGTACTTTCTATGGTGCCGGCTTTGCATGGAGCCTTTCACAGGAGGAATTCATGAAACCAATTACAGCCATCTCAAACCTTAAACTACGAGGTAGCTATGGTAAGACAGGTAACGACAACATTTCGCCATTCCTGACTTCCCAGGACATTTGGAAAGGGAGTTCCAACAACATCGTTTATTCATTTGGCGATGGTACGGCCTATTCGATCGGATCAACGGTCAATTCAATGGCTAACCCAAATTTGAAATGGGAAGAGACTGCACAGTATGATCTTGGCATCGACCTCGGTTTAATGAAGAACAGGCTTAATTTCACGTTTGACTATTACCGCAGGGACAATAAAGACTTGTTGATCCAGACACAGATACCACTTACTACTGGACTCGGAAATCCTGGCCAGAGTGGAACATATTGGGTGAACGCCGCAAGTATGAAAAATTCAGGTTTTGAATCGACTGTTACGTATGGTGATGATTCAAAGGCAATTAAATGGGATATATCTTTGAATGCAACCTATAGCACCAACGAAGTAACAGCATTGGGAACACTGGGCAATATTCCAATCTCTTCGGGCGATTACAACAGCACAGGTAATTCAACCCGAACAGACATTGGCCATCCGCTTGCATCCTTTTTTGGGTATAAAGTTGATCATGTTGCATCTACAGCTGCCGAGGTCGCAGCTTTGAATGCACTGACAAAAACAAAAACCAGTGGATCAAAAACAGAATATATTACAGGTTTAAAACCTGGGGATTTCATCTTTTCCGACATCAATGGTGATGGTTATATAGACGACAAGGACCGTACCTATATTGGCAATCCTTCACCGAAGTGGCAGTATGGTGGCGTTTTCAATGCAACATACAAGAACTTCGATCTTCAGTTGCAATTCCAGGGTATTGCTGGTGTGAACGCAGTTAATGGAAATAAATATTGGTTTGAAGGGATGACCAAACCATTCAATGCCACAACCGATGTTTTAAGGAGATGGAAAAAAGATGGCGATGTAACCGATATGCCCGCTGCTGCCCAGAATTCGGGTACCAATATGGCATTCTCGTCATGGTATGTTGAAAATGGGGCGTACTTCAGGATGAAAAACATTACCCTGGGATACACCCTTCCAAAGAGCTTCCTGAACAGCACATTTACAAAATTAAGAGTTTATGTGGCCATCCAGAACGCTTTTACTTTGACCAAATATACAGGATATGACCCTGAGATTTCTTCAAGTTCGCCAAATGATAATAACAACTTCATTTTTTCACGTGGGATAGACCAGACCCAGCGTCCTAATCCAAGTACTTACAGGTTGGGTTTACAATTGAACTTTTAATAAATGATAAACATGAAAAGGACTATAATATATTCGATCCTGCTATCGCTGCTGTTTGTAGCGTGTAGCGAAAAAGTGTTGGACGTAAAAAACGAGAACAGGTACGACGGTTCAACATTCTTTACCTCTGCCACCTCATTTACTGAAGCATCAACGGCCATGTACACCCCATTATTGTATCAGGGAATGTACTCACGTGAGTTCTATTTTATTTTTGACCTTTTGGGAAATGAAGCGGAGAAGAATTTCCCGTTACAGGGTAGCTTGCTCCAATTTCCGATTTACACGCACAATTCGAATAGTGGTGAATTAAATTACCTGTTCAATTCCTGTTTTAAAATGGTCTTCAGGACCAATTTTGTCATCGAACAGCTCAAAAGTTGGAAACCTACGGCACAAGCCGATCTTGATTTGCAAAAGAGAATTTCAGGTGAGGCCCAGTTCCTCCGTTCGCTTGCCTATTTCTGGCTCGTAACCTGTTATGGGGATGTTCCTTTGAAGGAAAAATTGTCTGACCATTACATTATCGAATCTTCCAGGACTCCTGCTGCCCAGATTTGGACATCACTCGAAACCACCTTGGCCTCTGCAATTACAAATTTACCATTGACTTATGCTGATGCCGATTATGGCCGGGTAACTAAGGGTGCTGCCGTTGCCCTTCTTGGAAAGGTCTTTCTTTTCCAAAAGAAGTATGCAGAAGCTGCAGCGCAATTTGCCTTGTTGAGTGCTGCCCCGTATGATTATGCTTTGACCGCTGATCTTGATGATATGTTCGTCAATGACCTGAAAACTAAAGAAACGGTTTTTGCTGTTATGAATGGCCCTTGGGAAGGATGGGGCGTAGGAAACGCATATTATATGTTTGGTGGTCAGGAAACATGGGGCGGAAAATGTACAGTATCGGACCGTGCACAGGAATATGGTTTTAATGACTGGTACAATGTGCTTGTATCCAATGCATTGGTCGATGCATTCACCTATCCGAACGAAAGCAACGTAAGTTATACCGACCCACGTGCGGCAAAAACTTTCTATTCAGCTTTGGGTGTCAAAGGTGGTGATGCAACTTTCTGTGACCATTGTCCTGGTGGGGTAATTGATTATGGCAGTGTGCAGAAAGAGGGACAGAAAGCATGGCGCAAATACGAATATTACGAAAACGTCAAGAGCTATGGTGAACCTGAAAGCCCCATCAACGGCCAGGTCATACGGTATGCAGACGTTCTCTTGATGAGGGCAGAGGCTTTGATCCAAACCAACCAGATTACAGCAGCACTCCCTTTGATCAATCAGGTTAGGGCCCGTTCAGGTGCTTTCCTTTACACAACACTAGGTGATCAAACCAAAGCGATGACTATTCTGAAAAGGGAGCGCCAGATCGAACTCGCAGGCGAACAGACAAGGTTCTTCGATCTTGTTCGATGGGGAACCCTTGTTGCCACAATCAATGCTGAAAAGCAAGCGGCTCTTGGAATTCAACCCGTTAAAGATTACCATGTTCTATTGCCAATCCCTCAATCAGAAAGGGACGCAAATCCAACTTTGAATGCCCAGGTTAAAAATAACTGGAATTAATTCATTATCAGATTAAATAGAAAGAGGCCACCCCATCGGATGGCCTCTTCTTTGTTTATTGCTGCTTGTCAACGATACCGCTACAATGAAGTCCACCTGAACAATGATTGCATCGGCATGGTTATTGTGAACCGGAATCCTATCCTTATTTTTGAATTCAAAATGGACCAATCTGTCTAAGTTGCCATTGGCCAGATAAAAGAAAAAGGTTATGCCATACGCTACCTCAACGATGGCAACCCCATTACCATTATCGGTATCAACATTTCACGAAATGAAAGAAAATTGTTTAGTTGGTTGAGGAGATTATTTGGTAATCTACAACCTTTGGATTGTAGTTTCAATTGGTTAAGATTGGAAACATGAAGAGAATTTGTGATTTTGCTTCTGCCTTATCTTTTTCTCAGGAATTTAAGGTAAATTTGGCACCTTTGGCAACCGTAAGTAACCGAATAGCATCTGACATTTAAATGTTGCTTATTTTTGGTGGGCCTGGTAAAAGATTAATTTATAAATGAGAAGAGGGTTATTTTTTATCGTATTGATATTAAGCATTTTATCTGGATGCAGGTTTTTCAATCACCTGGCTCCTGGAGACGATGTAGTTGCCAGTGTAGGTGAAAAGATATTGCTGCGCAGGGAGCTTGCGAATATAATTCAGAAAGGCATTACCAAAACAGATAGCCTGAATCAGGCAAAATCCTACGAACAACGTTGGGTAAGGCATGAGTTGATGCTCACAATGGCAGAAGAAAACCTATCGGATGACCAAAAAGACGTACAACGCGAATTGGACGAATACAGGTCTTCCCTCATTATCCATCGATATCAGCAACAATTGATCAGCCAGAAATTGGATACGGTGATTACCGAGACAGATATCAGGCAGTTTTACGACAAACATCTAGATCAGTTCCTGCTGGATATGAACATTGTTAAAGCCGATTATATCGAAGTTCCTAAGAATCTTGCTAAACCGGACCTGTTGAAGCGGTTGATGGTCGCAACCGATGATAAATCGAACCAGGAACTTGCGAAGTTTAGTTTTCAGTATGCGACAAGGTTTGAAGAATTCAACGGACAATGGGTTGATTTCAGTCACATCCGCTCCATGATGCCACCCAGTTTTACCAGTCCTGATGCGACTTTAAAGCGCAACAGTTTCATTGAAGCTTACGACGATAACAAATATTACCTTGTTGCAATTAAAGAATACAAGCTGATCGGTGACAAGGCACCCTTCGAGTTTGTGAATACAAGGATCGCCAATTTGATCCTGAATACGCGTAAAATGGAGTTCATTGATGAACTCGAAAAAAATATCTATAAAAAAGGTACGGATGAGAATCTATTTAAAATTAAAGACAGATAAGCTCAAAGACATGTTCAAAAGCCTATTAAAAAGTGCCCTTCTACTTGGGGCCATTATTTCCGGACAACAGATAGCCGGTGCCCAGGATAAAGTGATCGACCAGATTGTTGCAGTTGTAGGAAGTAATCCTATCCTCAAATCGGATATTGAAACCGAGGCCATTCAGATGCAGGCACAGGGAGTGACTTCGCAGGGTGACCAAAAATGCGAGATCCTTGAGCGGCTGCTTGAGCAAAAATTGCTTCTTGCAGAAGCGGAGCTTGACACCACGATTATTGTGACCGACAATCAGATCAATCAGCAGATGGACCGTCGTATGAGCTATTTCATCGAAAACATTGGTTCGGAAAAAGAGGTAGAGAAATATTTCAACAAGCCAATTGTCCAGTTGAAAGCTGAAATGAGCGAGACCATCAAAGAACAGTTGAAGACTGAGCAGATGCAGGCAAAAATCATTCAGAAAATAACGGCTACCCCTTCGGAAGTAAGACAATTCTTCCGTCAGTTGCCGCAGAAGGAGATCCCGGAAATCGGTTCACAATTGGAATATGCCCAAATCACAGTTCTACCTGCAATCACTGAAAAGGAAGACCTTGAAGTAAAGGCAAAATTGCGCGATTTCAAAAAACGGGTCGAAAACGGCGACAACTTCGCGACACTTGCGATCTTGTATTCTGAGGATCCGGGTTCTGCACGGAATGGTGGCGAGATGGATTATGTTGGTAGGGGAATGTTGGATCCTGCATTTGCCACGGAAGCTTTTAACCTCAAACCGAATCAAATTTCAAAAGTTGTCAAAAGCGAATTCGGTTACCATATCATCCAGTTGATCGATCGTAAAGGTGAAAAAATCAAATGCCGTCATATCTTGTTAAGGGCAAAGGTTGATCCAAAAGAACTTCTGACTGCAAAAAACCGGATAGACAGTCTTGCTGATTTTGTGCGCACGAATAAAGTCACATGGGACCAGGCTGCCTATCTCTATTCATCGGATAAGAGTAGCCGTAATAATGGAGGTTTGGTAACATCCCAAAAGAATGGTTCCTCAAAATTTGAAGTGAGCGAACTTGACCCCGATGTGAGCAAGGTTATCACTACCATGAACATTGGCGAGATTTCACATCCTTTTTTGACCCTTGATGACAAACAACGGGAGGTTTACAAGATCATAAAGCTGAATAGTAAATCCAAAGCACATCAGGCTAATTTACAGGAAGATTATCAGCACCTTAGCGACTTATTCCTCGCAAAGAAAAAGGAGGAGACCTATCGGAAATGGATTGCCAAGCAACAGGCAAAGACTTATATCCATGTTGATGATTCGTATGCAAACTGCAATTTTAAATTGAAATCCTGGAAGAAGTAGATTAAACAATTTCACACGAAAGCGTGCTCCGACAAAAAAAAAATGCCTTTTTCCCATTGTTGTTGTTAACAGCAGTTGTATCGCTTTTTATCCAGGCTGTCAAACCACAGGATCCAATAAAGAAACAACGTGTTGACATTGACAATGCCGATTTATATACCTATGATGCGGCAATTATTAAAAATGCCAACCGTTTGATCGGAAATGTGAGTTTCAGGCGCAATGAAGCCCTGATGTATTGTGACAGTGCTTATTCATACATCGATAGCAACCGGTTTATCGCATTTGGCCACGTACATATCGTTCAGGGCGATACCATTCATTTGTATGGCGATAAAATGTTCTACAATGGAGACCTGCGTTTGGCCCAACTGACCAATAATGTCAAGCTGATCGATAAGTCCATCACGCTTACGACCGAGGCACTCGATTTCGATCTCAAAACCAATGTAGGGTACTACAACCACAAAGGGAAAATTATTGATACAGCAAACGTATTGACAAGCATTACCGGAAAGTATTATTCCAACGACAACATGTTTTTCTTCAAAGATTCTGTTGTTTTGACTAACAAGGACTTTATACTCCGTGCCGATACCTTGAAATACAACAGCAAGACTGAAACAGCTTTTATCGTTGGGCCCACCACCATCATAGGTACAAAAAAGGATGGAGTACTTTACAGTGAGCGCGGATGGTACAAAACCAAGCAAAACCTGGCAGAACTCTATAAAGCCTCGAAGATTACAAATAAATCGCAGGTATTGGAGGGAGATACCCTTTTCTATGACAGAGCTTCTGGAAATGGTCGTGGAAGGCATAGGGTAACCCTGACCGATACTACAAACAAGGTGGTAATCAAGGGGAAAATTGGAGTCTATAACGAGAATACAAAGAGGGCATTTGTGACAGATTCTGCAATGTTTATCCAATATGGCAAGAAGGACACCTTGTATATGCATGCCGACACTCTTTTGACAATTCCCGATACCTCAAATATTGAGCGCAAAGATGATAAATACTTCATGGCTTATAAAAACGTCAGGTTTTATAAAATTGATTTACAGGGACGTTGTGACTCCCTGGGGTACAGGATGAAAGACTCTACACTTTTGATGTTTTACGACCCTGTCCTTTGGTCGCAGCAAGACCAGATGGCCGCTGATAAAATTACATTTGTTTCAAAAAATCCAGATCCGGATATTGCCCGGCTCGAAAACAATGCCTTTATTGTGATGTGCGAGGATTCTGTTAAGTTCAATCAGATATCTGGCAAATTAATTGTCGGACAGATCTTTGACAGCAAACTCAGGGTCGCAGATGTTAATGGGAATGCGCAGACTCTCTATTATTTAAAGGATAAAAACAAATATTCGGGTATGAACAGGCTGTTGAGCAGTAAGATAAAGTTGCACCTGACCGAAAATCAGATCGACAGTATCAGGTTCTATCCCAAGCCAGAAGGCAAAACCTTTCCAATTAAAGAATTAAAAGCAGAGGATACGAAACTTGATGGATTCCGATGGAGGATCACGGAAAAACCAATCGACCAAAACGACCTCTATCCGCTTGACGAAAAGCGTAAAAAAAATGCAGGTCCCGTAATTAGGAGACCTGCATCTTCAGACTGAAAACAAATGGTTAATATTCATCCTCATTAAAGAAGAAATCGTCCTTGCTTGGGTAGTCAGGCCAGATATCTTCGATGGACTCATAAATTTCACCTTCATCTTCCATCTCCTGCAAATTTTCAATTACTTCAAGGGGCGCACCTGATCGGATGGCGAAATCGATCAACTCATCTTTGGTTGCAGGCCAGGGTGCATCTTCCAGTTTTGAGGCCAATTCTAATGTCCAGTACATATTTTCGTTAAGATTAAATGTGTTTTGCTTTGAGTGCGATTTTAGTATTTATTTTTTGAATACAAAAAGAAAGATGCGATTATTTTTACGATTTCCATGGAATTTCTTCAACCTCCATATCCTTAGCTATTTTACGCGATAAAACGTACAAATAATCCGATAATCTGTTCAGGTATTTCAGTACCTGGTCAGATACAGAAGCCTCTGATGCCAGTTTATAAACCCGCCGCTCTGCACGCCTGCAAACAGTCCGCGCAAGATGGCAATATGAGACCGCGTTATTCCCTCCCGGAAGAAGAAAATTCGACAAGGGTGGCAGGTCGTCAAGGATCAGGTCCATCTTGTTTTCAAGGAAAAGAATGTCATCGTTGCAACAGGACAATTTTTCTGTCAGATCAACTTTGGACGTGTCGGTGGCTAAATTTGCCCCGATTACAAATAATTTATTCTGAATTACGATTAAATCACTAATATCTTCAATATTAATATCTTGTGAACGTATTAACCCTATCCACGAATTAAGTTCATCGACAGTACCATAAGCTTCAAGACGTTGATCGTATTTTTGAACACGTGTTCCTCCGATCAATCCGGTCGTTCCATCATCACCAGTGCGGGTGTAAACTCGCATATTTTATGAATTTACAGATTAATAAATAGGATTTTCGTTTTTGTAATCAATCTCGACCTGACCGTCTTTCAACTTGATGATCCGGTGGGCATGCCTGGCGATATCTTCCTCGTGGGTGACAAGTATAATTGTATTCCCACCGGCATGGATGGCCGCAAAAAGTTTCATGATCTCTTCTGAGGTTTTTGAGTCAAGGTTACCTGTTGGTTCGTCGGCCAGCAAAATCGAAGGGGTATTGACCAAAGCCCTGGCCACGGCAACACGCTGCCGCTGCCCGCCTGAAAGTTCATTGGGGCGGTGCTCCATCCTGTCTTCCAAACCGACACTGATCAGTTTTTTTGTGGCCAATTCCAACCTTTTTTCTTTGCCGATCCCGGCATAGATCAAAGGAAGCATTACATTCTCAAGAGCGGTGTAACGGGGCAAAAGGTTAAATGTCTGAAAAACAAAACCTATCTCAGTATTCCTGATTTCGGCCAACCGGTCATCGTCGAGCATACTAACATCTTTATCGTTAAGGTGGTAATTCCCGGATGTCGGTGTATCAAGACAACCAATGATGTTCATCAAGGTTGATTTCCCCGAACCCGAAGCACCCATAATCGCCACATACTCCCCTCTAAGGATTTCAAGCGAAACCGAACGCAGCGCCAATACTGCCTGTGTCCCCACCTGGTAATTCTTCACAATATTCTGCAGGCTGATTACTTTTTCCATCTTTTCGATTTATAATTGCAAACATACATATAATAATTCTTTTTGAAAAGAACGTTTTTGCGACTGGCGGCTGGCTACTGGCAACTTGCTGCTGACGACTGGCCGCTGGCAACTTGCTACTGGTACTTCCAGAATTAAATTGGAAACCTTAACTTGATTGTGAACCACCTTAATGAACTATCTATTTCAAGTTTTATAAAGGATTCTAATCAAGCCATGAGTGAAAGGCCGCCAGCTGCCAGCCGCCAGTTGCCGGTTACGAAAATCCATCGTTTCACACTAACCCCGTCATCCCTCAATATTCTCAGGTTTACTGAGCAAAATTTTATCCCCTTCTTTAAGTCCCGATTTGACAACCACAAACTTCTCATTCTGGCTGCCACATTCCACATCCCTGATGGAAACCTTCCCAAATTCCTTTATGTAAACATACTGTTTTCCACTCTTTTCAAACATTGCCGCGCGGGGGATCACAAGAACGTTCTCCTCCTTGTCGATTATAATTTCGTTGTTTGTGGTCATTGCCGGTTTAATCTTGTTGTTCTCACTTGAGATTCGGATATTGACCTTAAAAACCTTTGAATCGAAACCTGTCATTTCCTGCCCGACATTCGAAATGGAGGAGATGGCCCCAATTTTCACCTGGTTCTTCAAAGCATCGATGTAAATCCTTGCGCTGTCGCCAACTTTGATTTTTGATATATAAATCTCTTCTACGTAGGTTTCCGATACCAGTACAGAAAGGTCTGGCAATGTTGCGATGACGCGGTTTTGCATACTCACGTTCGATCCAATGCCCAATTTCCGGCTGCCTCCCCTTCCAAAGGTTCTGCCATAGATTACCATCCCATCCTGGGGGGCTGTTATTCTTGCTTCATCGAAGGCGATCTGGTACTTATTGTCTTTTTCTGTTAACCTTTTTACCCAATCCTCATCCCTTGCCACCTGGATCCTCAACGATTTTTGGGTCATCTGATAAGCACGCTTCTTATAATCCAATTGCCTGAGAGCCCTTTCGTAAGCCATTTGTGCTTTGCGCTGATAGGCCGGAGATTCAAAAGCTGCCTGCTCAAGCTCTATCTCTTTGTATTTAAGGTCAAAGATAAACTGTTCGATCCCGTCCCTCAGGGCAACAAGATCGACTGCACTGTCAATCTTGGCATCGTTGTAGTTGAAAAGTATCTTTTTAAGGCTCTCTTCGTTGGCCTGCTTCAACTGTTTGATCCGGCCCTGATCGAGCAATGCTACATAATCCCCTTTCTTAACAATCGAACCTTCCGGGATCAAATCCTTGATCTGGGTTTCATAGATTTCAAGGGTGCGGTCTCCAAAAATATCTGGGATCGTGATGAACACGGCTTTTTCACTCTGGATTTCCCCTTTGCACGAAATGATGGCTTCAAAGTTTTCACGCTTGACTTTGTAAACATTCGATGATATTTTCTTTCCAAAAAAGAAGACTACGGCAATGAATAGTACAAGGCCGCCTACCGCAATATAAATTGTCTTTTTTCGTTTGAATAATTTACGGATCATTGGTTCAGAATTTTATCGAAATCAGCACTTAAATCTGTCCCGGACTCAAAATCAAATAACGTCAACTGACGGATCTGATAATAGGAGACCCAATATTTGCGCAACGAGTTGATATAAGCCCTTCTGGCATTTTCAAGATCGTTCCTGGCAAGGTTCAGCTTGGTTACATCCAGTTTACCGATTTTAAATCTGCGGATCGTCACGTCGAATCCCATCTGTGCGATCGTATCAGCCCTTGCAGAGTTCAGTACCTGCTCCGATTGAAGGTTGAACTCAAGAACACTCATTAATACAGATTGTTGAAAATCAATACGTTCCTGTTTTACGCTATTTACAACAACTTCGCGGTTCGATTTGGCCATCAACAACTGCCCTTTTCTTTTTCCCCAGTCAACGATAGGAACGGATAAACCGATCAAAGCAATATTCTGGAACTGGTTCGGATTTTTATAGGAATCGGCCACAATCAAAGCTTTTTGATTTAGTCCTGCAGAAGCGCTTACATCTGCACTCAGCCCATTCTGTGCCTTTGTCAAACTGACCTTGTTGTCCTCTTCCATCACCCTTTGGGTTTGTGAGAGGATATTCGGGTTATTGTCCATCGATTTCTGAATTGCTTCATCAACATTGATTTGTAAAGCGGCCGAAATTGCTGTGGGTAAAATACACTCAATAACGGCATTCTTATCGAGGCCAAGATAGGAATTAAGATCTGCCCTCGCCCTTAAAAGTCCCTGATTTGCCCTGGTTAATGCAAGTCGGGCATTCATAAGGTTAAGCTCGAAATTTAAGAGTTCGTCCTGTGTTACGGTCCCAACCTGGTAGCGGCCTTTCCCAATCTGATAAAGGGTATCAGCATTTGCCAAATTTGTCGTTGTAATATTGATTTCAATTTGTGCATCAACAAGTTGGAAAAATTTGGTTGAAGCTTTAACTGCAATATCCTCTTTCGATTGGATAAAGTTTTTCTTTGCTGTTTCAAATTTTAACGGTTCAATTTTCGATTTCCAGTGCAAGGCATTGTAGCCATTCACCTTTTGACGATAACCAAGACTGATCTGATTTGCCGAATACATGGTTTGCTTGTCGCCCAGAAAGTTTTTCGACATGCCGAGGTCAGAACTCACTGTCAATGCCCCACCAGTCAAACCTACGTTCTGGGTCAATTTCAACGACGCACTTGATGTAAGGTTCTTCTGCTGGCTGTATTGCCAGGTTTGATCCTGTGGGATATAATCCTGCCTGATCGAATTGTTGTATGAAAGCGGATTGGCTCCGACCGCAAGAAAGGGAAGTTTGTCTGCTTTGTAATATTTATATTCCCAGTAACTAGCCAGGTACATGTTTTGCTCCTTAAAGGCATCAATCGACTGTTTGGTCGCAAGGTCGATCACCTCTTTAAGATTAAGTTTCATCACCTTTTCCTGAGCCACTGTTGGTTTAAAAAAGGCCATTAAAATAATCAATATCAAAATGCGGGTCATAGCTATAATTTATTGTCTTAATGATTCAACAGGATCCTTTTCTGCCGCCTTTTTTGCCGGAAGGTAACCAAACGTAATCCCGATAAAGACCGATACACCAAAGGAAACAAAAATGGAAAAAATGGAGATAATGGTTTTGATGTCGAACATCGTTTGTATGATCTTTGATAACGCCACACCCAGGATAATTCCGATCAGTCCTCCGGCAACACTGATCAATGTAGATTCGGACAAGAACTGAAAAACGATATCTTTGCGGGAAGCCCCAATGGCTTGCCGTGTTCCGATTTCGCGGATCCTCTCCATTACAGAGGCAAGCATAATGTTCATAATCCCTATTCCGCCCACAATCAACGAAATGCCTGCAATTGCACCAAGAACGATGTTAAAGATGTTCTTCGTCTTCTGCTGTTGTTTCAAAAGAAGCTCAGGGATGCTGACATCAAAATCACGGATGTCGTTGTGTTTGCGCATCAGCATATTCCCGATGACCTTCGCTGTTGCGGTCAATTGTTGCGTCTCCTTCACCCTGACGATAATTTTGTCGAGCTGGTTGATATCTTCAGTTTTTGAGGAAGTCGATATCTGACCTGCACTTGCCAGTTTGACCTGGTCGCCACGGATAAGTGCACGGTTCCTGAACCTGAGCAACATCGTTTTGACCGGGATGATGATACTGTTATCGGTGCTGCTGATCGCCATTGTGCCGCTTCCTGAACCGGCAAAATTGCGCCTTTCAATAACTCCAATCACCTGTAACCAGATTTGGCCACATTTAATGTATTTCCCAACCGGAGGTTCCTGATTGAAAAAAACATTCTTGATGTTGTTCCCGATAATACAAACCGGATATCCTTCTCTTGTATGTTGCTCGTGAAAAAACGTACCGCTTTCAAGTTTGATATCGAACAGGTCGAAATAGGTATTCGTCGTCCCGTCAAGTTTTACAGGGCTGCTGATGTCGTGAAGGATTGCCGAATAATTAAAGGTTATGATGGGGCAAACGTCCTGAACAGTGGGGATGATCGACTTGATTGACCCGGCATCGAGCAGGGTTAGCCCTTTTGAAAATTTATTTTTGCTTCCAGCCAATTGATTACCTTCTGTCGTACTGCTCTTTGCATCACTTGACGTGGCCTGATCGGTCTTTAAAATGGGTGTGATAATGATGTTGTTGACCCCAACCAGTTTAATCTGCTCCAGGATCTCTTGTTCTGCACCATTCCCGATCGCCAGCATACTGATTACCGCAGCAACACCGAAAATTATCCCCAAAGCGGTCAGAAGGGATTTTATTTTATTTGCAAATATCGCTTCAACTGCTATTAACACATTGTAGGAATAACGGTTATAATAAGCTCTAATCTTCATTTAGAATCATTTCAATGCGTTGATAATTGGTTATATGCTTGTCTTGATCGAATCCTTTGCCGATGTATTACCGGTTTCAGCATTTTGTTTCATCTCTTTTTGTTTGCGCAACTGCTCTTCATAAATTTCCCATCCTACAGTCTTGATATCATCCAGTTTTTCCGGTTCATTCAAAACCAGGATATCACCCTCCTTAACACCTTTGTTGATAATGATAAAATCTTCATTTTCGTCCCCAAGGTCCACAATTTGGCGGTGAACCTCGTCATTGTTCTTTACATAGACAAATTTGGTCGAATCGGTTTCAAAAACTGCTTCGGAAGGGACATAAAGCTTGTCGAAATAGGTGCCTGTCTGGATCACATTGCCAGTTGTCATGGCCGGTTTTAAATCGGGATCGCTTCCTGATATCCTCACGTTCACCTCAAAAACCTTGGAATCGCTTTTGGGCATGGGCTGTCCGATATTTGCAACCGAAATGACCTCACCATGAAGCTCCTTATCGGGGAAAGCATCGATGCTTAAAGTTACTTTTTGTTTTACTTTTATTTTGGCAATATCGATCTCGTTGATGTAAGTTTCCGAGATCATTTTTGTCATGTCTGGCAAAGTTGCAATTATGGGGCTCCACGGGCTTAAAACAGAGCCGACCTGTATCTTGATCCCGAACCGGTCTTTGGCATAAATCACCATCCCTGGTTTAGGGGCTTTAATGATCAGTGCATCATACAGTTTCAACAAATCATCGACTCTTGTTTGTTTCAGCCTGAAGTCGATGTTGCGCCTCTCCATCTGTGAACCCAATTGCCGTTGCCTCATTTCAAGTCCCTTAATATCCTGATCAAGTTTGCGTTCTGCCTTGCTCAGGTCCATCTCCGCTTTTTTGATTACCGAAGGGGATTCATAAACCGATTCGGCCAACACTATTTTGCGTTCTTCCACATCGGCCCTCGAATTGACGATCAAATCGCGGTAATTGCTTAAGCTCAGGTTGGAGTCCAATTTGGCATCTTCGATCACACTTCCTGCAGTTTCCAATTCAAGGCGTGCCGCAGTCAATACTTCCTCGATCACTTTATGGTCTAGCGTGGCAATATACTGACCTGAATCGACAACAGTCCCTTCTTCGATCAAGTCTGTAATTTTAATTTCATAAACCCTTACATTCTGGCTAGAAAGTACTGCCGGCAAAACAATATTTTCAGAATTTTCTGATTCTAACTGACCGGATGTGTGTATTTTAACTTCGACAGGTCCTTTGACCACTTTACATGTAATCTCTTCCTCGCCAGTTTTCCTGCCAGAGGAAAAATAAACAATGATCAAAAGGGCAACCGCGATACCGGAAATAATCAAAACTCTTTTTCTATTCATAATATTATCAGATAGTCATTTTCAGTTCAAAATATTCAGTAAGTACCTTGAATACAATACATTATAATAATGAAAAATAAGAATAGCATAAAAAAAATGCGGTTGTAAAGATAAGAATAGAAATGGTTAAAAATAGTCTTGTACGTTAACGGCGAAAAAAATTACATTAAAATTTCAGAGTGAAATTCTCCTTTTGAAGACCCTTTCTGAACAAAACTATCCCTATCTCAAAAAGGTCGAGTGTGACACGCACCTCAGTCGATGCCGTAAGCTCCAACCAACAATCTTCCATCTCTTTTGATTCATGGATTCCCCTGATGATAAGGACATCGTCGATTCCATGTTCCTCAATCCGCTTATGAACGATCTTTCTACAACGCACCGGATCGAAAGGATAATTGACAAAGCAAAATTCAGCCTTGACCAAAGGGGGTAGGTCTTCGCATAAATATTTGATTGACAATTCATTGGCTTTGGGGATCAATTCTGAGGCAAAACTTTGAAAGTTAGGGTCTTCATCAATATGGTAAACTGTGCTTTTGGGATTCGCCTGGTTTGCTATATGCAGGTTTACACCAAGAGTAGGTCCGAAATAAAAAATATTTGTGGGCTGAAAATATTGGATCAGTCGGTACACAGCTTTCGAATAACGAAAGGGCAGTTCAATTTTCCTGTACAACTTGCTTGGTTTCGAAACCGGAAGGTTATACCGTAAAAATAAACTTTCAAGTTCAGGCAGCATTGTTCCTTTTAATAAGGCAATAGCCTCTTTTTTAAGCTGCTTGAAGTTTTTATATTCGGGATTGTTCCTTTTACCTTCAACAACATTTGTGATCAACCGGAACAAAAACGGGGAATGGATCCCGAAACCCCGACGGTGTCGAGCACTTTTTATATAGTTAATTCGACTAATTGTTCGAAATTTCATATTCAAAAGATTATCGAAGTAAAACTAATAAAGATTCGCAAATTTCCGACAAATTCAAATCACTGTTTTGCATAAGCGTTTTTTTGATGTAAGTTTGCTTTTATGTCAGGAATACTTCAACAGGATATTAAATTTCTTTCGGGTGTTGGCCCCCGAAAATCGGTTCTTCTCAATCAGGAGCTGAAGATTTTCACGATAGGTGACCTGATCTGGTATTTCCCTTTTAAGTATGTTGACCGGACGAAATTTTACAAGATCCGGGAAATCGACAGCAGCATCCCCTATATTCAGGTAAAGGGGAGTATTACCGGAATGGAAATCGTCGGTGCGGGTAGTTCCCAACGGTTGGTGGCTTATCTCACAGATGGGACCGGAATATTGGAACTGATCTGGTTTCAGGGGATCAAATTTGCCAAACAAACCCTCAAGACGAATGTCGAGTACATTGTTTTTGGGAAACCATTGGAGTTCAATGGGCAATATAGCATTGTTCATCCGGAGATGGATGAGAAGCCCCCTGAATCGACAAAAAACGAGGGTTTTATCCAGGCATTTTACAATACTTCCGATAAGCTTAAAAGCAGTTTTTTAAATTCCAAGGCGATATTAAAGCTTCAATATGGTGCATTGCAACTTGCAAGGGGCCATTTTTTTGAGACATTGCCCGCCTGGCTGGTTCAAAAATTGGGTTTGATCGGACTGGAACCTGCCCTGATCAATATCCATTTTCCCCAAAATCCACAATTGTTACGGAAGGCCGAATACCGTTTGAAATTTGAGGAGCTGTTCTATATCCAATTGAAGTTGCTGCACCTCAAGGAAGACCGGTACAAAAAATTCAAGGGACATATCTTCAATGTTGTAGGTGAACACTTTAATGAATTTTTCTACCATCATCTTCCGTTTGAGTTGACGGGGGCGCAGAAAAGGGTTGTGAAGGAGATCCGTAAGAATATGGGTTCGGGCAGACAAATGAACCGGTTGCTACAAGGCGACGTGGGAAGCGGAAAAACGATGGTCGCCCTGATGTCGATGCTGATTGCACTCGATAATGGGTTTCAATGTTGCATGATGGCTCCCACGGAAATCCTTGCCAATCAGCATTATCTGTCGGTGATGAAATTTTTGGGCGATATGTCAATTAATGTGAGGTTATTGACCGGTTCGACAAAGAAATCGGAACGGACAGTCATTCATGAAGAATTATTGAATGGGAAGTTGCATATTTTGATCGGTACCCATGCATTATTGGAGGATATTGTTCAATTTCAGTCGCTTGGATTGGTTATCATTGATGAGCAGCATCGTTTTGGCGTGATGCAGCGGGCGAAATTGTGGCGAAAGAATTTTATACCGCCCCATATTCTGGTGATGACGGCAACCCCGATCCCTCGCACCTTGGCCATGACGGTTTATGGTGATCTGGATGTTTCAGTCATTGACGAACTTCCTCCAGGCAGGAAACCGATCAAGACGGTCCATTATTTTGAGAACAAAAGGGCGCAACTCTATGACTTTATCAGGAAGGAGATTGCAGTTGGCCGACAGATTTACATCGTTTTCCCTTTGATCTCGGAATCTGAAAAAATGGATTACAAGAACCTGGAGGCAGGTTATGAACAGATCCAAAAACTGTTCCCCCAGCCTTACTATACAGTGGGTATGGTTCATGGAAAGATGAAACCTGCTGCCAAAGAGGCCGAAATGGCGAAGTTTAAAAAGGGGGAGATCCAAATCCTTGTGGCTACCACGGTAATCGAAGTCGGAGTTGACGTCCCCAATGCGTCGGTAATGGTGATCGAAAGCTCCGAAAGGTTTGGCCTGTCGCAACTTCACCAATTGCGTGGTAGGGTAGGGCGAGGTGCCGAACAGTCGTTTTGCATCCTGATGAGCAGCTTCAAATTGGGGAGCGATAGCCGGAAAAGGCTTGAAACCATGGTCGCCACAAACGATGGTTTTGAAATTGCTGAAGCCGACATGAGATTGCGGGGACCAGGCGATATCGAAGGTACCCAGCAAAGTGGCATTGCTTTTGACCTTAAAATCAGTAATTTGGCTAAAGATGGTCAGATCCTTCAATATGCCAGGGACATTGCCGAGACAATTATCACCGATGATCCGAGCCTTGACAAACCGGAAAACGACATACTGAAAAAGCAGCTCCTCGCTTTGAAGAAGAACCATTTGAATTGGGGCTCGATTAGCTGAGGATGGCTACTGGCGGCTGGCTGAGCTGGCAACTGGCGGCTGGCTTGATAGTGCTGAAACTGTAATTGTATTTCATTAATCAATAGCGGTTGCCAGCAACCATCCGCTTTAGCCAACACTTGCAGCCCGCCAGTTGCCAGTCGCCAGCCGCCCTACTTAAAAATCGCAACCTTCCTTTCCCCTCCCGATTTAATGTACCCTCTAAACATTCCAGACGTATTGAACTCCATGGCAACGTTCCCGTTTTTGTCAAGGCCAATCACGCCACCGGTACCACCCAGCTTTGTAAGTTTTTCAACTTCTTTCCGGCAAGCTGTTTGTATGTCATCTTTAAGGTATTCCATCATGGCCGATATATCGCGCGAAAAGCCCAACCTGATATAATATTCACCATGACCTGTACACGAAAATCCGCCTGTTGCATTGTTGGCGTAGGTCCCGGCACCGATAATGGGCGAATCGCCAACCCTGCCGTATTTCTTGTTGTTCATGCCACCCGTTGATGTGCCGGCAGCAATATTCCCATAGGAGTCGAGGGCAACACATCCAACTGTCCCATGTTTGTCGTTGGTTGTCGCTTCACGCTCTTTCTTCAACAATTCCTGTAAAGCCTTGTAACGGTTTTCGGTGTAGAAATAGCTATTGTCAACCAATTTAAATCCTTGTTCGACTGCGAATTGTGAGGCTCCTTTCCCTGTAAGGAAAACATGTTCCGATTTTTCCATGACCTTTCTTGCCAGGCTGATCGGGTTTTTGACATCTTTTATCCCAGCAACCGCACCTGCCCCCAAGGATTTTCCATCCATCACCGAGGCATCCAATTCAACAGTCCCTTCATGGGTAAAAACGGCGCCTTTCCCGGCGTTGAACAATGGGGAATCTTCCATCACAATGATTGTTTTTTCAACGGCATCCATACAAGTGCCACAATGTGCCAATACCGAATCGCCAACCTCCAAGGCACGGTTCAACACCAGGCGGTATTCTTTCTGCATCTTTGGGGTCATGCTTTCCTGCGACATTACCCCTGCACCGCCATGGATCACAAGGGCATATTTTTTAACCGGTTGGGCCGAAAGGGCCGAACACAAAAAGGAAAATGTAACGAAAAATAGTAAGTATTTCATAAATCCGGGAGTTATAAAATGTTTGGAATTTTAGCTGAAAGTTACAATTAATTGGATTGTAATTCTATAGTTGGTCTGTTGCGGAGAGAGTGGGATTCGAACCCACGGTACCGTTGCCAGTACAACGGTTTTCGAGACCGTCCCATTCGACCGCTCTGGCATCTCTCCTGATTTCAATCGGGTCAATTGTGATGCGAAAATAAGAATAAATATTCTTCCGACAAAAAATTATGTTGAAAGGTTGTTTTATGTTTAGGATTTTAATGATAATTCCAATCCAGAAAGCTATTCGTCTGCCACTAAGTCACAAAGTCACTAAGGTTTCACTAAGAGGAAAATCACATCTCCGAACCTTTGTGAATCTTGGTACTTTGATGACTTCTTGGCATTTCCCTGTATTTCCATGCATTTCTATGTATTTCCTTTATTTCTATCTATTTCTATTTATTTCCTTATTTCTATCTATTTCCTTATTTCCCTTTATTTCCCTATTTCTTTTTCCGGTGTCTTTGGAACAAAAGTAATGTCCTCAAATTTCATATTTCCAGATCCGTCAATATCCAGCAATATTGATTGGTACGGCTCAAATTTCAACAAAACAGGTGTGCTTTTCCCCTTGAAACTGACCACAACTGGCCTTTCAATCACCGAATCCTGCAAAGCCATCCCGTATTTCATCGGATAAGTCATCTTTTTGCTCAACGGATTGGCGAAGAAGATCTTTGCAGATTTCCCGTCTGTCCGGCACCAGAATTCGGGAAGGTTTTCACCTTTGACCAAAGGTGATGAGCCGATTGATTGATTCAAATGGTCTGTGACATTGGGCAATTTCAAAAGCTTTCCGAGCAAACTATTGAAGTCGCTGCTCTTTTTAAACCCAGCCTGTGACGGTTTCTTTTTCAGGCATACAGCCAACCCTTTTTCTGCCAGGCTGACCACCGAATTCAGGGCTGCTACATCGAGATAATCCACATCTATATATAACATCTTAAATGATAGGTTATTAACAGAAAGAGACCCGTTTTTAAATTCTGCCTTCTCCAAAAAATGGTTATTGATCCAAAGGGGATGGTAACCATCCAACTCCTTGTTGAAATCGGTATAGCGCAACTCGTAGGTTCCCCATGCCCATGGCAATTGCAGCTCCTTTGGCAGCTCACCGGCTATCCATGTGTCTTCAAGTGGCAAGTAAACAGCAACTTCCGAATAAGGATGTCCAAAACGCATACTCTCAGATACTTTGGTCATGTAATTGTTAAAGGTAGGAATTTCGGCGGATAGGCTCCCTTTTTTCCCGACATGGCAACTCGCATAAAAAAAGACGGTATCGACACCTACCGGATTGAAGGGCATCCCATGCCAGATAATCTGGTTTACGCCGTTTGCAAACAGGGCATCAGCAACCATTTTAAGATCAGCGGTTTGTTCGTTTCGGATGTGGTTGGCAGGCCAGCCATACAAACAGGTAAAGGTTTCGGAACTAACAATAGGTTTCTGTCCGAGTGCTGCAGCCGAAGCCACAATTTTGGAATATTGCGGATTGTAGAGCATGGCCTCCGTTTCAGGAACATCGACCGAAGCATATGCAGTGATCAGATCGGTTGGGGAACCAGCACATTGGACACGGCTCAAAGCACCCATATCGTGGCACTTCTGATCAAACGGGACGTAGAACTCATTGATAACCATCTCAGAAACGAGCTTCATATAATCGTAAAGCTGGTCCTTGTTAGTGCGTGTATAAATACTGTCCATGTAGGGTTTGATGTCGTAACCGAACTTAGCCAAAAAACGTTGGTCGAAACCGTCTGTCCAGAGATGTTGGGTCTCCACCTCCCAGGAATCGCAGAAAAGTGATGATTGCGATCCAGCCACAGCATGCAGGAGTCCTTTTCCCATTACTTCGGCATAACGGTTAAATGCAGCTTTGTCCATATGGTTGAGCACATTACCGGTATCGGGCATGGTCCACGATTTGGCCAGATACTGCTTGAAATTTGGGTCTCCCCATTTTTTGGTTCGGTCGGCATCGCTTACAAACTTTCCGCCAAAAGGCCACAATGTTCCAAATGTAAAATCGCAACCCAGGCCCAGACTGTCGGAACATGTTTTGGCATAGGTCACCATCTGTTGCCATTCGGGTCCCAGCCATTCAAACCGTTCGGCCTTTGGATTCCGGTTAACCGGATAGATAAAAGCAATTTCAACGCCACCGAAATTGTTGGCTTTTGCCCATTTCAACTGTTCGCGGATATCAGCCTTTGTAAACTTCGCAGCAAACCACCACCAACGGGTATATGGCTTAAAACTTTGAAATTCAGTAATTTTGGTCTTTACTTCCTGTTTTTGCTCCTGTTGGGTGCAGGAGATCACTAAAAAAAGGAAAACGCAAAAAATGAGGATTCCAGAGACGGGCTTTTTCATAAAGATCATATAATATCTATGGATGCCTTTGCGTTCTTCGCGGGCTTTGCGAGAAACCTTTTGTCTTTATAAGTGTCTCGCAAAGATCGCAAAGTTCCGCAAAGTTTTGTTTATTAGACTCTTTGCGTTCTTAGCGGGCTTTGCGAGAAATATTTTGTCAGTATTAAAGTCTCGCAAAGAACGCAAAGTTACGCAAAGGCTTGTTTGTTAGATTCTTTAGAGTCTTGGCGAGATTTGATTTTATAAAACAGATCACATGGTAACCGGTATAATGACAAAGTATCAAACAATCATCGTATCTGCCACCAATTCGGCAATATCCCTGACTTTGACCTGTCCAGGATTCTTCTCTTCCTTGAGCCCGTCTTCGAACATGGTCATGCAATATGGGCACGATACCGCGATTGTTGAGGCTTTGGTATCGAGTGCCTGAAGGGTCCGCTCATGATAAATGCGTTTGCCCGGCAATTCGTCCATCCACATCCTGCCGCCACCTGCTCCGCAACAGAAACTGTTGGTTTTGTTCTTGGCCATTTCCAGCGGACTATGACCGTTGCAAGCTTTCAGTATATCGCGAGGTTCGTCAAGGATCCGGTTGTAACGCCCTATGTAACATGAGTCGTGAAAGACCGTTTTGTTATCGTCCGATTGTTTGACCTTGATCTTCCCTTCCGCAATCAGGGTGTTGATCAGTTGGGTATGATGGATCACTTCAAGTTCAATGCCATACTGTTTGTAATCGTTCTTTAATGTATTGAAACAATGGGGACACTGGGTGATGATCTTCTTGACGCCATACTTCTTGAAGGTGGCAATGTTGTCAACCGCAAGTTTGTTAAAAACATATTCGTTCCCAAGTTTGCGCTGCGAGTCGCCGCAACATTTTTCTTCATTTCCAAGGGAAGCCCATGAAATACCCGATTGGTTCAATATCCTCGCGAAAGCATTAGTTGACCTGCGTGCCCGTGAATCGAACGAACCTGCACATCCTGTAAAGAACAAATATTCAGCCTGTTTGACATCTGAAAGCAAGGGCACTTTTAAGTCCATGGCCCATTTGATCCTGTCGGTCGGAGCAATGCCCCATGGATTGAACCGCTGTTCGGAGGCTTCAAAGAAGGTGATCAATTCGTGTGGAAAGTCCGATTTTTCCATCACCAGGTGCTGGCGCATCTGTACAATCTTGGGTGCGTGTTCGATAAAGACAGGACAGGCTTCCATACATGCGCCGCAAGTCGTACAACCCCACAATGCCTCTTTGTCAACGCTTAGCTCACTTCCATTGACCAACGGAATTTGCATTTTTGCATTGAGTGGAGCCGAAGCCAGCATATCTTTTGGGCGGGATGCACGGATCACATCGCCATTTTTGAAAATATTGAGCTTGCACTCATGAATTATTCCTTTGGGATTCAATACTTTACCGGTTTGAGAAACAGGGCATACATCCTGACACCTTCCACATTCGGTACAAGCCATAAAATCGAGGATATCTTTCCAGGTAAACTGGACAACTTTTGAAATCCCTAAATCTTCCCCTTTTTTCAATTGTTTAAGTGGCACTGTTGAAACCAATGTATCACTTTTAAAGAAACAGTTTGGAAGTGAGGCAAGAATATGAAGGTGCTTGCTGTAAGGCAGATAATTCAAAAAGAAAAGCAGTACAACTGCATGTATCCACCATGCTGAGCGCGAAATCAGGTGAATGGTATGGGGATCCGTACCGTTCCAATAAGCAGCAAGGCTTGCAGTTACTGGTTGCCATTTAATAAATTCAAGATTTCCTAAACTAGCTTCGCATGAATTGGAGACAAAATAGGCTACCATCAGAATGGCAATCAGTGAAGGGATAAAGTAGGCTTCGAAATTCGCTGAGATCGATTTCTTCCTGAAAAACGTCCTTCGTGTAACGGCAATCAGGATCGCAACTATGGCCACAAGCGACATTACATCGGCTACACTCAGGATGATTCCATAAGGGATATCACCTAAAAACCGAAGGTTGAACTTCGGAAACATGCCCCCGATCAGAAACTCGACATAGACAATGGTCAATGTCATGAAACTCCAGAAGATAAAAAAGTGGTTGATCCCAAAAGGCTTGGCAACAACACGTTTTTGACCAAACCCATATTTGATCAGGTTTCCGAGGCGCAACCAGAGGTGGTCGAACCGGTTTTCCCATTTCCCAAGGCAAAGAATGGCAAATAACCTGAAAACATTCTTTAAAAAGAACAATATGGCTGCTATAAAGATGGTTGCAAATATGATACGCTCTATACCCGTCATGAGGCTTAATATTATTGGATTAGAAATTTATTGAACGATTATGGCGTTTGACTCCCTGATTTTTTTGATCAGCGCAGGTATGATTTCAAACACATCGCCAACGATACCAAGGTGCGCCACACTGAAAATCGGGGCTGTCTTGTCTTTGTTGATGGCAATAATAAAATCTGAATCCTGCATCCCTACAAGGTGCTGTATTGCACCCGAGATCCCACAAGCAATGTACAGTTTGGGATGGACGGTCTTGCCCGTTTGACCAACCTGTCGTGGCTGTTCGATCCATCCGTTGTCAACAGCAGAACGTGAACCCGAAACTACACCACCGACAACAGAGGCAAGTTCTTCAAGCAGTTTGAAACTCTCTTTGCTCGTCATTCCCCTGCCACCAGAGATAAGGATTTTTGATCCTGTGATATTCACCATTCCTTTGTTCGCCGATGAAATAATCTCAACAACCTTGGTTGTGATATCGGCTTCGTCCAAAGTAAATGGTTCGATAATCAATTCACCTTTTTTCCCTTTGATAAATTCAGATTTGGGCATTACGTGGGGTCGAACTGAGGCCATCTGCGGCCTGCATTTTTCCGTTAAAATGGTTGCCATAATGTTGCCACCAAATGCAGGACGGGTCTGCTCAAGCAACCTGTTCACCTTATCAATGGTAAGACCTGTACAATCTGCTGTTAACCCGGTCCTTAACTGTGTGGCAACTGCCCCGGCAAGGTCCCTTCCAAGTCCGGTGGCTCCCATTAAGATAATCTCCGGTTTGTAATGGTTGACCAGATCAACTGTCGCTTTTACATAAGGATCTGTACGATAAGATTTTAGCGTAGGATGATCGACAATATACACTTTATCTGCTCCAAAACCGAAAGCTTCATCTGCAAGATGCTGAATATTTTCACCAATTACAAAAGCTGCCAGTTCAACACCGAGATCGTTTGCCAGCGTTTTTCCTTTTGAAAGCAATTCCCATGCTACATCGTGGGCTTTGCCATTCACCTGTTCTACAAAAACCCAAACACCTTTCCAATCGGCAATCCCACCTTCTTCTGGCTTCTTTGCGACTGGCTGCTCCTGTTCTTTAGGCGCTTTGGGTTCTTTGGATACCTGTTTGGCTGCTGAGGCTTTCCAAGTCTCGAAAACCGCCATTTGTTCCTTTTCAGCCGGCGTGAGATAATTCTCAATGGCATCGACCGGACATTCTTTAACACATTTCCTGCAAATGGTGCAGGTTTGCGTATCAATGATGGGTTCCCCCTTTTCATTCATTTCGATGGCATCCACCGGACATACCGACTGGCACCTTGCTCCACAGGCAATACATTTTCCTTCCAATAAAAGGATCGTGCCTCTGGGTCTTTTGGGAATCGTTGACATATAGGATTGAGTATGCGATTATTTCAATTCAAGAAAACTTTTTTCGACCAATTTATCGAAGATAGCGGTGATGGCTTTTGGCTGTTGTTCCCCTTCTCCCATCACAATCTCCCCTTTGTCCCTTACCGGAGCAAATATTTTGCTAACCTTTGTAGGCGAACCATTTAAGCCGATTTCCTGTACATTTAGTTTTAAGACATCATTGCCCCAGATCTGGATGACCGAATCTTCCGCAACGAACCGTCCTGGAACAGTCGGATAACGTGGGGTATTGATTTCGCGTTCGACGGTAATCATGGTTGGTAAAACAGACTCGACAATCTCTTCGTAGTTTTCGAGCTTGCGTTTGACCTTGATGGATTTTTTGACTTCATCGACAGAAAGCACTTCGTTGACGAGCGTCAACTGCGAAATGTTCATGCGCTGTGCGATTCCAGGACCTACCTGGGCAGTATCGCCATCAATGGTTTGCTTACCGCAAAGGATGATGTCAACTGGTCGTGTTTTGTCAATCTTGACGATGGCAGCCGCAAGAACCATACTTGTTGCTAGGGTGTCTGCACCACCGAATACCCTGTCGCTTAATAGGATACCTTCATCGGCACCTATTGCAAGCCCTTTCCGGAGGACTGCGGTAGCGGAAGGTGGACCCATGGAAATCACGGTTACATAGGCACCGTATTTATCTTTAAAACGGATGCCTTCTTCTACGGCATTCGTATCGTAAGGATTTGTAATAAAGGGGACTCCATCACGAACAAGGGTATTTGTTTCTGGATTGATACTAACCTGGGTGGTATCAGGCACCATTTTGACACAGACAACGACATGCATAAAAATTCCTGTTAGCGTACGTTATTCAAAATTGAAAGGAAATCAATTTTTCAAAAGTAGTTCTCTCAATCTATATGTGCAAGCAAATTTGGAATAGTAGTATGTATAATTTGATTATTTAAAATGATTCAAAATTCATCTGACCTTCCCATCGACAAGGATTTTCCCTATGTACCAATTGTTATCTATATAATCCATAGGGTTTTTCATCGTTTCGTTCCTCTTTTGCAGGATCGCAACTTTGTCGAATGGCTCAGCCAATACTCTAAAAACAACCTCATGTTCCTTGTCCTGCAAATGGTCGATCAGGAAATAGTTCATCCGCCGATAAGTACAGTAAGCGTCAAACCTGGAAATAGTATCCTTAACCACACCGTCAATCTGAACGATCACCCTGCCTGCGTCGGGACCCATAATGTCATAAGCACCAATGGCTTTCCCTTTGAACCGGATGGTCAATGTTTCGCCGGTTTGACCTGCCTTTCCGAATTCATCAAGATATTTTCCAAAACCTGTAAATCCTGGTTGATCCTTGATTTTCAGGATTTGCCAGTTTTTGCTCAGTTGCACCTGGTTCAGATTGACCATTTTTGTGTTTGAAAAATAGTCTTTTGCCATAGGTTTTGACATTTTGTGCTTCATTGTTTTGAAAGGATTTCGGGCACCCATCGTTTCAAACGAACGAGCGATTGCACCCTGATAGATCACGTGGCCTGTTTCGGGGAAGGGGTGGACGCCGTCAGGGCTGAATACCTTTATCCCGTTTACCTCTTTGGCTGCATCTTTAAAGATAAGCTGATTTGCAAAAACCAACTTGCTGACTTCAACTGCAAAATTGATCGAGGGGATCTTGTAATGATCGGCAACCTTTTCCATCGTGAGTGCCGAGGTCGGCATTTGACCCTGTTTGGCTGGTTCGAGAAATGAATCCTTTAGTGTATAGACAAAGCAAATGTCCGTTTTGGGGTTTTGCTGCCAGATCTGCCTGACGATCCCTTCCATGGAACGGATGATTTTCTCTTCTGGTGTACCCCCATCGTTCACGGCAAATTCCACAAAGACAAGATCGGGTTTAAACTTCAGGACATGGTCGTTTAACCTGAAAACCCCAAAATCGGAGCCTGTGCCGCCAATGGCTGCATTGATTTCAGTGAAGCTGGATTTTGGATACTGTTTTTTGAACCAGTCCAACGACAAAACCCGCCACCCATTTTGGGCGGTGATGCTCCCTCCAAGATAAGCCACCTTGATTGAATCGCCATGCAGGGCTTTTGAAAAGAAATTGGGCAATCCACCCCTGACAATCAGTTCATTAAAATTGTTTTGATTGGAATTTTCTTTTGTAATTCCAAATGAAAGGGAAGCGGTGGAAACCGTTAAGATGATAAGAACAAGGGAATATTTAAGGTTCATTTTTTTATCTTAATATGATGATTCTGCTTAGCTAGAAAAAAGTATTTTGCCACAAAGTCACAAAGACTCAAAGTTGCACAAAGGTTAAAATGATGAAATTCAAATCTTTGTGACTCTTTGTGCCTTAGCGTCTTAGTGGCATTGGTACCATTGGTGAATATTAAACAATGAAGTCATTTTTGTAAAACATTACTTTACTTCAATGGTATCTCCCGTTAACTTGATGGTTTTGGAAACAGAATTATTGCTGGAAGATGCGGCACCAACCTTTATTTCGTATGTACCTGCTTCAAACATTTGTTGTTTGTCGATATTGGTGATGGCAAAATCGGCAGGAGTCAAGGTGAAGGTGACCGTTTTTTGCTCGTCTTTTTTGAGCATGACCCTTTTAAACCCTTTCAAAGCCTTCATCGGAACATGTGTCGAGGCTGTTTTGTCCGAAACATACAATTGCACAACCTCTTCGCCATCCATTTTGCCTGTGTTCTTTACATCGACCGTAACCGTTACCGGGGATTTTGTGTCAAAAGTGCCGGAACAGGCGATGTTGTTATAAGCAAAAGTGGTATAACTCAGGCCATATCCAAAAGGATAAAGGGCTTCCCCATTGAAATAGCGGTAAGTACGCCCTTTCATATCGTAGTTGGAGAAAGCAGGAAGGTCGTTCACCGATTTGTAGAAAGTGACCGGCAACCTTCCGGATGGATTCATCTCACCAAACAACAATTTTGTAAGTGCAGTTCCAGTGGTTTCGCCAGGATAAAATGCCTGAACGATAGCCGGAAGGTTCTGCTCTTCCCAGTTCATGGCTACTGCACTCCCACTGAAATTGACATATACAACTGGTTTTCCTGTTTTTTGGAGTTCCATCAGCAAATCTTCCTGAACTTTGGGAAGGTCAAGCGATGTACGGTCGCCATGTGAGAAACCATCAATGACCAAAGGCATCTCTTCCCCTTCAAGCTCGGCTGAAATGCCACCGCAAAAGATCACAACATCACCCTTTGCAGCCGCGTCAAGTGCTTCCTGCCGGTAGTCGCGCGACATTTCAGACCATGACAATTTCGCAGATGGTTCAATGCTGTTTGTATAGGGTGAACTGGTTACCTTAAATTCGGCAACGATCTGGTATTCACTCCCTTTCTCAAGTTCGATCCCTTTCTTTGCAACGGACACATCATTGATTTTCAACCTTGCATTTCCACCAAACTGATAGGTAGCAGTTTTCTGGGGAACCAGCGTGCCGGTCCAACGCACGGAGAATTGATCTTCAACAAGATTGCTGATGGGCGAATTCATCCAGTAAAAATCAATCTTGGGATCGATCCTCACCAGTTTGGGCGCCCCTTCAAATCTTGGGTTATTGAAATATTCAGCTTTGAGACCCTTCACAAGTTTTTTGTTTTCCAGATGGAACAAACAATTCTCATTAACGATTTCAGGATCTGTAAATACACCGGGTACGATCGGGCAACCTGGTGTATAGAAAACGTTCTGGACACCAAGCTTTTCGCGCAAAGCAGTCAAAGGGGTAACCGGATGGATGGGGTTGCCACTGTAATTTCCAATCAAGATGGCGAAATTGTTGGCATTCGGACCGATCAAGGCGACTTTCTTCACATTTTTGAGTGGAAGTATCCCGTTGTTTTTGAGCAGCACCAATGATTTTTGGGCCGCTTCGAGCGAGAGTTGGAGGTGTTTTTCGGAACCGACTACTGAAAATGGGATTTTTGTAAAGGCCACCTGATCGTCAGGATCGAACATGCCGAGCATAAATCTGGCGCGGAACAACCGTTTGACAGAGGTGTTGATATCACTTTCATTGATCATCCCAACTTTGATGGCCGAATCGAGATTGCTGGTCAAGAACGCCCTCGAACCTTCGCAGTTAAGGTCTGTTCCGGTTGACAACGACCATCCCCATGCCTGGGTTGACGTTGGGACGACATGGTGTGCATTTTTTGTGTAGAAATCGGAGATCGCCCCACAGTCGGATACGACATAGCCGTTGAACCCGAAACGTTCGCGCAAAATGGTGCTCAGCAAAATGTCGTTCCCGCAGCATGGTTTATCGCGGAACCGGTTATAGGCGCACATCACCGACTGGACATTGGCTTCCTGAATAACCGCTTTAAATGCTGGAAGATAGGTATCGAACAGATCGTAGTCGTCAACAAAGATATTATCAACATGCCTTGTAAATTCGGGGCCACTGTGTACCGCATAATGTTTGGCGGTCGCCACAGTTTTGAGGTATTTGGGGTCGTTGCCCTGAAGTCCCTTGATAAAATTGACAGCCATACGGCCTGTCAGGTAGGGGTCTTCACCGTAGGTTTCCTGGCCACGGCCCCAACGCGGGTCCCTGAAAATATTGATGTTAGGGGTCCAGAAGGTCAATCCTGTGTATATGCTGTGGATATTGTTGGATAGAAAATAATTGTGCTTGGCGCGGGCTTCGTCACTGATCACATCGCCCACACGGAACATCAGGTCCTGGTCGAAAGTGGCCGAAAGTCCGATGGCCTGTGGAAAAACAGTTGCTTTTCCGGCCCTTGCCACGCCATGCAAACATTCGTTCCACCAGTTGTAAGCGGGAACACCCAGTCTTTCAATGGGTTCGGCAGAATTGAAGAGCTGGGTGACCTTTTCTCTCAGGGTCATTCTGGAAACAAGGTCTATAACCCTTTCATCTACTGATAATTGTGTATTCTGATAAGGAAGAGTGGGTTTGTTCTGGCCGAACAGGACACCGCACAGCAACAGGATCACAAATCCGGTCGCTGAAAATTTTTTGAGTCTCATTTGAGTAATAATTTGGGTTGCTGATTGGGTGCAATATTATTCAATTTTTCCTGATATTGTGGTAGGAAAGCAATCCTTTTGAACGTAAAAATCATCATCCTCACTTTTCCAATTTTTTTCATGCCCAATTTGAACAATAATAATATTGATTACTTTTAAAACCTGAAAATGATAGTAGGCTGGTCTATGATGGCTGAATAAATGGAACATTCCGGTATATTGGGACTTAAATGGAATTAAGATTGGCATTTGTTGCTTTGGATGGACAGAAGGGTTAGATTTAAATTGGGTACATAAAGTGATTTTGAGTGTGTGACTGAAGGGGCGAAGCTGTGGAAGGTGCTTAGCATAAGGGCATTACAAAGACTATCTTGAAATGAATAACCCTTCATTTTTAAATTTTGATGAAATTAAAGGCAAAAGCATTATTTTTGTGAAATAGGGATATTATAATTGAATCATTATGACTTACCAGGTTGATGTATTAAATCCAAAGGCGATTAAGCTTCTTCAGGATCTTGCTGATTTAGATTTGATTTCTATTACTCAAAATTCTGAGGACGATTTTTTGAAAGTCGTTAACAGGCTTCGTAAAAAGGCTTCAATCAATCCGCCATCTTTCGATGAAATCACAAAAGAGGTCGAATTAGTCAGAGCTAAGAGGTATGCCAATAAGAAAGGATAGGGTAATTATCGATACAAATCTTTGGATCAGCTTTCTGTTGACTAAAGATGTTGCAAAGCTTGACAAAATCTTCTCCGACGATTCAATTGTATTGCTTTTCAGTCAGGAATTGCTGGATGAATTTCTTGAAGTCGCGAGACGGCCAAAGTTTAAAAAGTATTTTTCGATTTTAGACCTACAGGATTTATTGCTGCAAATACGGATAAAGGCAGAATTTGTCGTAGTAACCACATTCATAGATCTTTCCCGCGATACTAAAGACAATTTTCTTTTGTCTTTGGCAAATGATGGGAAAGCAAACTACTTGTAACAGGTGATAATGATCTTTTGGTTCTCAAGAAAATAGGTTGCACAAAATTGCTGTCTATCTCAGAATTTTTCGCTGAAAAAAGCGCGAACCTATAAAACAGGATTAGCGTAAGAAATGACATTTAAACGATTGGAAGATATCACAAAGTTCAAACCCAAATTACGATAAAAGGTTTCTATCAAATAAAAAGTTCGCTGGATAATTTGGAGTTTTGAAAAATAGTTTACTTTTACAGTCATATTTCAATATTGATGATAAATTCTGAAAATAGAAGCAGGTTGCAAAAATGTAGTAATTATCAAATTGGTTCGACAGGGGTTCAGAATTTATTGACAAAATTTTTCGGATAATTCCAAACGAGATATAACCACTATAACGGTGGTTATACAAACGTTGGCTGCAATTTTGAAAAACAATAAAGACATTGACAAACAGTTATCAGGACATATCGAAATCAGACTGTATTCATATCTCTAATAAAATTAGAGACGATATTTACAAACCTGCCTATACATTTAAGACAACTGTGTTTTTGTGTGGTGCGGACATAAATCAAAAAGACAAAATTAGGTATAAAATAGCAGAAGCACTGAAATGGGCGTTTTGGTATGATATAATATATCCAGAAGCTATTTTTGATGAATTGCTTTACAGTTCAAAGACAAAAGACCTTCTTTCTCTCGAAGGACTACTTGCAGAAAGTGTTGATGCTTTAGTTATTATACCTGAAAGTCCTGGTTCTTTTACCGAACTAGGTGCATTCGCAAATGTCGAAAAGCTCAGAAAAAAACTCATATGTGTTGTTGATGAGAAATACAAAAAGGACAAAAGTTTTATAAATCAAGGACCTTTAAAATTGGTAAAGAAGGCAAATCCGTTCGGTCTTATATTTATTGATCCGAACGATGTTTCAGCCGGAGCAGCGAAGTTGATTTCTTCACTAAGTAAAATGAAAAAATTTAGTACTAAAAGGGGAGATAAAATATCATTACTTCAATTAGAGAATTTTTTACTTCCTTCAATTTACTTATTGGAACCTGTTTCTAAAAGCACTTTAGTAAACCTAGTTGCTTCGGCAACAGAAGATGAATTGAATTCCTTTCAGATGACAACGACAGCATTAACGATTTTATTAAAGAAAAAGCAAATTCAGTTGACAACAGAAGGCTATACGCTGACAATATTAGGCCTTGAAAACTTTTTTGCATTTCAAAAAACACAAACAAGAATTAAACGACAAGACGAAAAAATTGAAATTGATAACATAAGACTTGAAATATTAAATTTGAAAAATAGGAAAAAGAAATTGAAGGTTTAGGGTAAGTTCTTTTTAGACGCGAAGTATATTCCAGCAATGTATTAGCGAGTGGTTGTTGTTTCGGCATCCGAGTTTAAAACTGAACTTTATTATCGCAAATTTAAAGGATAAAATCCGGTAGGTTTTATCCTTTAACTTCACTCAAAAATTGTGAAGTAAAAGGAACTGCCCGACCTCCTTCATAAAATTATACAATGGCAAAAACAGAAATTATAAAACTTAATATGCTTGGATTACCTGTACTCCAAAGCATAGATGATTTCTCTATTATTTCACATATTTCGAAATATACAATATATCAATTATCTCATCACTCTGACAAATACTATAAAACATATGAAATACCTAAAAAATCAGGTGGTAAGAGAACAATTTGTCAACCAAGTAAGAATCTAAAAGGACTTCAATCGTGGATACTTGTGAATATTTTAAACAAAATACAAGTATCACCCTCGTGTAAAGGATTTAGAAAAGGCAGTTCAACACTTGATAATGCTTTACCTCATATTGGAGCAAACTCTATTTTGAATCTTGACCTTAAGGACTTTTTCCCAACAATATCAGCAAAGCAAATTTATAATGTTTTTAAAACAATCGGCTATAATCAATTAATAGCTACAGCATTTACAAATATTTGCACGTATGAAGAAAGGCTTCCACAAGGAAGCCCCTGTTCACCAATGCTTGCAAATTTGACAACATGGACTTTAGATTTACGAATACAGGGTTATGTAGGAAAGCGTGGAATTAGTTATACTCGTTACGCAGACGATTTATCTTTTTCAGGTTTAAATCCAGCTAAAGTTGTAAAAATTATTCCAATGATTCAGACAATAATTGATGATGAAAACTTTATTGTTAATCATAAGAAAACGAGAATTGCAAGTTCAGCAAGAGCTAAAATTGTAACTGGACTTGTTGTTAATGAAGAAAGTGTTGGAATTGGCAAACAAAAATATAAAAATTTAAGAGCAAAGATTCATCATTTGACTTTGCCAGAAGAACAGACAAATGAAAAGTTGCTTTATCATGTTACTGGTTGGCTTTCATATCTCAACAGTGTTGACAAGGAAAGACTTAAAAAAGCCAAAAAATATATTAGCGAGTTGACCAAAAAGTTCCCAAATACATTAATAGCGAAATTGGACAAATGAGAAAATTTTCTGCCAATAAAATGGACTTCTTGTGGACTACAAGACGCTATCCACGCGTGCGGGATCCCTCTAGAACAGTCTATCACGTTTTCCTTTACATCCAGGCTGTTATCGCACTTTGCATTTATCGAAGGTTTTTGATTTTTAGCAAATTTAAAGAGAAGGATTATAGGTTGGTAAAAGCAGTATGATCTGGTAGTATTTAGTTGTTCGCAACTAATGATTCCACGTATTCTGTGAGTACATGCGGGTGAAATTCCCTCTAGTGATTAGATTAGTCGTAAGTTGAGAGCGCACGATTTAAATTTTCCGGATATTTGTAAAAACTACAGTAATGATTATAGAGAGAACTGAGAGTGAGATTATTATTAGGCTGCCTGGAGACATCAATATTGATGAGCTTCAAGATATGACTGATTGGTTTCAATATAAGGAGATTACACGAAATTCGAAAGCAAAGCAGGCTGATGTTGATGCACTAGTTTGCCAGATAAAAAAAGGACGTTGGGATAGACGAAAAGCATTATTGATTAAATGAGGGTAGTTGTAGATACCAATATTGTTTTTAGAGCTTTATTACCGCTTTTTTAATCATTTCACAGAACCCGGAGATTTTCACCTAAACAATCCAGACTCTTCCCAGATGACAAAATTGTTTTTAGTTTCAAACTAAACAATGATAGACAGAACTATACAACGATCTATAATAAATTGGATTGCATGCGGTTGCTCTTCATCTTCATTAAACCTACTTTTTGGGAATCGTTATATGAATCGCTATAATTTATCGGTCATTAGGAATGTAGCAACAACTTGATAATTAACACAATATTTGAGATTATTGTGAATTATTTAAACATATTATAATGGCAGAATCAGACATAAAAATATACCAAACAGATGATGGCCAAACAAAGATTGATGTAAAGTTTGATAATGAAACGGTTTGGTTGACTCAAAAACAGATGGCTCAGTTGTTTGATAAGGATTCAGACACAATAGGGCTTCACCTCAAAAACATATATCAATCTGGTGAATTAGAGGAATTTGAAACTACCGAGGAATCCTCGGTAGTTCAACAAGAGGGTAAAAGGCATGTACATCGAAAAATGAAGTTGTACAATCTTGATGCAATAATTTCAGTTGGATATCGCGTAAATTCAAAACGAGGCATACAATTCCGGATCTGGGCAAGTCAAATTATTAAGGAATATTTATTAAGAGGGTTCGTCATTGATAACAAACGATTAATACAGCATAATCAGCAATTAAAAGAGCTTCAAATTTCTGTAAAAATACTTGGGGATTCTTTGAAGTATAAAACGTTGACAGACGACGAAAGTATTGGCCTACTAAAAATAATTACACAATATGCATATGCTTTAGATGTTTTAGACCAATATGATTATCAAAGTCTTGAGATAAAAAATACTTCTGGTAAGGAGATTTACCAATTGACATATGAAGAGGCAATGTCTCAAATAAAGTTGGTAAAAAAGTCTTTTGGGAATAGCGATTTGTTTGGGAATGAAAAAGATGATTCGTTTAAAAGTTCTATTTCAACTATTTATCAAACATTTGATGGGATTGACTTATATCCAAGTATTGAGGAAAAAGCTGCTAATTTGTTGTATTTCATTACCAAAAACCATTCATTTTCAGATGGGAACAAACGTATTGCAGCATTCTTGTTTTTGTATTTCTTAGAGTGTAACAGAATATTATTTGATGAAAATGGGAATAAGCGAATTGCGGACAATACTTTGGTAGCTTTGACTTTAATGATTGCAGTTAGCAAACCAGAAGAAAAAGACACAATGACGAAAGTAATTGTAAATTTGATAAATAGAAATAATTAAAACCTGTTAACAAATGGGAATTCATATGGTCTGAAAGACCAAATCCCGCTCTTTCCATACCCATGTTGAACGGTCTTTCCAATTTTTCGAGAACTTATCAGCTTGAATAATACTTTTCAGTTATCAAATGTTTTTGCTTTCTAGCGGATTTTAAGAGAAATTTATCGTAGAGTAATAGCCACCTCACCAGTTAGTATTTGGTTAGGAATTCTCGCTGTGGATGATTGGTCCCAAAAATCCATCATCGAATATCCTTAACTATGCTTTCCTATCGGGTGAGATTGTTCGCAATTGTGTCATTCTTTTCAATAGTTCATGACTTGATTACTAATATATTGGTATATTTCCATCAATTACACAAATTATCAATCTTAATGTTGAAAATTTATCATTATTCTGATACATATTTGACAAATTGAATAAATTGAGTATCTTTGATGAATTATTACCAATAGAATGATACAAAATGATGAAAATAGACGAATTAGGAAATCTAATAAAACAGAGAAGGATGGTATTGGGTCTAACCATTATGGACTTAGCCGACCTTACTGGCATGTCCAAAACTACCATTTCCCAAATTGAAAGAGGTTTTGGAAATCCGACATTTGAGGTATTGCAAAATATTTTTGAATATCTGAATTTGGAAATAAAGGTGGAAGTCAAAAAGCACAATTAATATCATATGAGTTTAGGTAATAAATTGGAAGTCATCTATAAAGGAAACATCAAGGCAGGCGAACTCTGGGTTGATGAAAATGGTTATCATTTTGAGTATGATGATGCCTTTATTGAAGATGTTACCACGCGACCAATTTCGGTTAATATGTCCAAGGCCCAAAAGACTTACCATTCCAATGTATTATTTCACTATTTCAAATCCATTCTTAGCGAGGGAGAGAATCGGGAACAAATATGTAAAGCATTAGGTATTGACCCTAGTGATGATTGGAGCTTATTGGCATTAACCTGTCAATATGATACAATCGGGGCGATAACAGTAAAAAGCATCGAAAATGGCACAGTGTAACGGATGTCTGAAGGATAATACAAAAGGATTTTGTTCATCGTGTGAGGCAATTTTATTTGACCGCTCGAAGGTCACTCCTCAACTCAAATTCAATTGGGAAGATATTTCAAAAAAAATTGATGGTCAACCGATGGGGTTCAGTATCTCAGGAGTTCAACGAAAAGGATTTATTGGGAAACCAAGGGGAAAAGAGTTAGTTGCCAAAATGGATCTAAATGAAAAATCCCAGTATATCATCAAACCAATGTTGTCCAGGTTAAATTCGCCGGACCAATCACCTGCAAATGAGCATGTAACTATGCAAATGGCCAAACAACTGTTCAATATCAGAATAGCCGAATGTGCATTTATGAATTTTGCCAATGGAACTCCGGCATATCTCACTAAACGATTTGATTATGATGTGAATGGCGGAAAATTAAATCAGGAAGATTTCGTGTCCGTTCTTAAAGCAGGTAATAAATACGCGTCAAAAACCTATCAGGATGTTGGGGAATGGCTTAGCCCATTAAACAGGGTTGATTTTCTTCGGATTCTGATATTCAATTTCCTTACAGGTAATGGCGATGTCCATTTGAAAAACATTTCGCTTTTGGAAACTGCGGATGGAGATATGATGCTATCGCCCTCGTATGATTTAATGAATACCAAGATTCATCTTTCTGATAATTCATTGGCATTGAATCTATTTAAAGAATTTGAACAAACGAATTTGCCATTGGGAGAAAAATATCGTTATACGAAGGAGGACTTTATTGAATTTGGAAATCGTTTGAAGATTAAAGCAACAAATATTACGAGAATTATTGACTTATTTGCTAAAAAAGAAGGTGCGGTATTCGCCATGATTGACAAATCGTTTTTAACTGACAATGCCAAAGAATTGTACAAAAATAATGTGGTTGAGAATAATAAAGCGTTTTGGCAATCTAAGCGTTTTGTAATCAGTAATTTATAATGAGGAACTTGATAAAGAAATTGAGAAATATTCAAAATAGTATGGACAGATCAAGCTGTTTCAGACTTGAAAGATATTTTTATTTTTTTTCGAAGTGTATTCGAAATTTAAAGGTTATTGTACGTTATGGCTCATTGTCAAAAATATAAAGCTCATTTTAATTGAATATTGAGCCGTATTTCATATCATTGTGAGCCAAATAATTTTCGCTATGTCAGAAACACGACAAACAGATATTTTAGATTTTATTCAAGCCCATTCAAACTGCTCTTCCGGCGAAATTCATAAAGAATTTGCGGGTTCGATCAGTTACGCTACTGTTAAACGAATTTTATCTCAACTACTAAAAGAGAAATTTATACTTGCAGTCGGCAAGGGGAAAGGGACACGATATTTGGTTTCGTCGTCCTACAAATTGTTATATCCCATTGATATAGATCGTTACTATCAAAAGGAAATTGACGACAGGACAATTATAGATGGTTTCAATTTAAGTGTTTTTGAATTGTTGGACAAAAGTGAAATTCTGACTGAAAAGGAACTTACAGAACTTGCTGATTTACAACAAAAACACAAGGTGAACACTTCCCAACTGTCCGATTCCGAATACAAAAAAGAATTGGAGCGTCTTGCTATTGATTTAAGTTGGAAATCGTCACAGATCGAGGGTAATACCTATTCGTTACTTGAGACGGAAAGATTGCTCAAAGAAAGGGAAACAGCAGCAGGAAGGACAAAGGAGGAGGCTATTATGTTGCTGAATCACAAGGATGCCATTGATTTCATTGTGGAAAACCCAGATTATTTAATCCCGTTGACAATTGCCAAAATCGAGGACATTCACAGTTTGTTGACAAAAGAGTTGGCCGTTGATAAAAATCTGAGACGACGAAGAGTTGGTATCTCCGGAACAAATTACCGTCCTTTGGACAATGAATTTCAAATACGTGAAGCACTTAAAGCAGCTTGTGAATTGGTGAACAAAAAAGAAAATGCCTTTGAGAAAGCACTGTTGATCTTATTGTTGATTTCATACATTCAACCATTTATGGATGGAAATAAAAGGACAACCAGAATTGTATGTAATTCAATTTTAATGAATTATAAACATTGTCCGATTTCTTTCAGGACAGTTGACTCTGTATATTACAAGAAAGCCATGTTGCTTTTCTACGAACAAAACAACATATCACGATTTAAAGAGATTTTTATTGACCAATTTGAATTTGCTGTAAAGACTTATTTCTGAAACGAAGATTAAAAATTTAAGATGAACATCGACCAAATATTTGCCAATAACAAAGTGTGGATTGCCGAAAAGCTAAAAGTGGATCCTGAATACTTCAACAACCTATCGTTGAGGCAAAGTCCTGAAATATTGTATATTGGGTGTTCCGATAGCCGCGTCTCTGCTGAGGAACTGATGGGTGCCAAACCCGGCGAGGTGTTCGTCCACCGTAACATTGCCAACATGGTCCCGAATACCGATTTGAGTGTCATGTCGGTGATCAACTATGCCGTATCGTATCTAAAAGTCAAGCATGTAGTAGTTTGTGGCCACTATTATTGCAATGGTGTAAAAGCAGCCATGCAATCTCAAGATATGGGAATCTTAAACCCATGGCTACGAAATATCCGGGATGTCTATCGCATCCACCACAACGAACTCGATACCATTGTCGATGAGGAGCTGAGGTACAAACGCTTGGTGGAACTCAATGTTCAGGAGCAATGTATCAACGTGCTAAAAACTGCAGATGTCCAGAAGGCCTATAAAGAAAGAACACTGACCGTCAATGGTTGGGTTTTCGATATCCAGACAGGTCAATTGATTGATTTAAAAATAGACTTTGACAAGATACTGCAAAAGATAATGGAGATTTATCGGATTATTTAAACGCCTTATTTACTGCATATTCAATCTACTTTTTACGAAACGTTCACTAAAATTTTGGCATTTTGTGGCTCAATGTGAAAAAATAAAGCTCATTTTAATTGAATATTGAGCCGTATTTCATGTCATTGTGAGCCAAATAAATACAATATAGAAGTCCCACAGCCAATTCTTCCGAGATGAGAATGTTATTGAAGAGTAAAAGATTGGCCTTGGTTTTTTCAGCACTGTCAAATAATAGGTTCGTAAAACGTTCAATAAATTGTGATTAAGAAATTCTGGCATACGCGATAGAACGCCAAAGACTTCAAAGATTGACACTAAAATACAAATTATGAACAATTCCAACACACAGGATCAGCGTATCGCAAAGATGACCTTCGTCTCGGTCTATCCACTTTATCTTGCAAAAGTAGAGAAGAAAGGAAGGACAAAAGACGAATTGCATCAGGTGATCGAGTGGTTAACAGGTTACGATAGCAAGAAATTGCAGGAACTGATTAAAGAATATGTAACCTTTGAGATATTTTTCCAACAGGCAAAACTAAACCCTAATGTGTACCTAATTACCGGAGTAATCTGTGGGTATCAAGTGGAGGAAATCAAAGATCCATTGACACAGAAGGTTAGGTATTTGGATAAATTGGTTGATGAATTGGCGAAAGGCAAAAAGATGGAAAAGATTTTGCGCGACTAGTAGGTTGTTGTGAAACTTTAGTATTGAAAACTATCCCATCTCAAACCTTCCAATTGTTAGCAATATATGTAACATGCTATGATACAAGTACATGATAATTATCTAAAATGAAAAGGACGACATTTATAATATTGGCTCTTGCTGCTTCATTCGGTTTTGGTTTTGGATTTAAGACCATCATCACAAGACAATCTGATAACCAGCCTAATATGAAAAAAGTAACGGGCATTGGTGGTATTTTCTTCAAATGCAAAGTCCCTAAAAAATATGAAAAGTTGGGTAAACAACTTGGCAGTAAGACAACAAAATGAACCATTAGATTATATTCATATGGATTTTTCAAACATCACAAACGGAATCAATAAAGTGATTGAAACTTGGGAGCCGATATTGAACAGTTTGCCAAATGAAACAATCACGCAAAAAAGAAACAAACAAAACCGAACAATAAAGGAGATACTTGGTCATCTGATTGATTCAGTCTCAAACAATCACCAACGGTTGATCAGGTTGCAGTACAATTCCGATTTAACTTTTCCCGATTACCGGCAGGACAACGACTTGTGGATCGCTATTCAGGATTTTCAGAACGAAAATTGGATTGACATGGTTCAGCTCTGGAAGTATTTTAACCTTCATATGATTCAGGTGATCAAGTCGGTTGATCCTTCTAAACTGGATCATTACTGGCACGACTTTGAAGGAACAAAAGTGACTTTACATCAAATGATTGAAGGCTATCTGTGGCATATCGATTTGCATTTAAATGAAATTCAGGAATTAATTGATAAATAGTAACATAAGTCGTAATAATTTCAATGAATAATACAATGATTAGTGTCTCCTTTAAGCAGTCCGTCCTCCTGTGTACACTTGTATTTTGCCAGATATCTTATTCATTTTCACAATCACCGCTATGGCAAGGCAAGGGGCGGATAGTCATAAGTTCTGATGGAAATGAACATGACCATGACGATTGGGCAGCCACACCTTTGTCATTGGCGATTATCGCAGCCAAGGGCTTGCAGAATAAGCTTGCTGTCTATATTTATTCCGATCATATCTGGAGTAGTAATTATGAGCATCCGGGGGTGAATGGTGTTAAACCTTATGACCAAATGAAAGTAAGCGCACTTAAGGGAGGTAAAATGTTTCGGTTTAAACAAACCAGGTTTATATGTGCGGTGGATAACCCTGAAATTGCGTATATGACATTGAAACAGCAAATTGATCAATCTGATTCAGAAAATCCACTTTTCATCATTGTCGCTGGCCCTGTTCAGGTAATAGGAGAGTCGATATCCAGGGCAGAAAGAGACAAAAGAAAATATGTCACGGTAATCTCAACCATAAATTGTTGGAATGATGATCATGCGGATCATCCATATCCATGGGAGAATCATTCAGGGTGGACAATGACAGAAATAAAACAGCATTTTTCAAGTCCGGAAGGTGGTGGCCTTAAGGTTATCTCTATTCAAAATCAAAATCCTTGCTTAATGAGAAACTGGAAAGAATATGAATGGTTAATGACAAGCCCTGAGGGTAAAAATGGTTACTATAGAAAGGGCAGTTGGACATGGTTATTCAACAGGCTCTGTATGAGTATTAAACCAGTATCAGGAGTTGAAAATTATTATGCCATTGATGCCTCTGATGCTGGTAAAGTTATTTTTCTCTTTACAGGGATTGAAAATACGAGTCCTCAATTGTGTTATGAGATCATGAGGAATCCTCCGCATAAAGCGAATTCAAAATATTGATTTCACTACCCAGTCAACTTATGCAACAGGTGACAAAACAAACTTCCAATAAAAGATGAAAAGAAACAATTATAAAAAAAATGCAAACGACTTTCCGGTTGTTTGTGTTGGTGGCTCAGCAGGTGGTCTGGATGCATATATCCGATTGCTGCAAAATTTGCCAGCCAATATGGGCGTTGCAATCGTCATTGTTAATCATTTAAGAACGGTAGCTACAATGCTCCATGAGATTCTTCCAAATTATACAAAAATGCCTGTTCTGCTTATTACGGAAAGGCTTGACATTCAGCCTGATCATGTGTATATTATTCCAGAAAACCGGGACTTGCACGTTCTTGATGATGAATTCCGTTTAAAACCAATTTCAAAGCCCAGAGGTTGGCCCGACGTGATTACTGTATTTTTGCGGTCTATTGCCAGGCATTGGAAGGGAAAAGTGATCGCAGTGATTGTCTCTGGATATGATGGTGATGGAGCTGAAGCATTGTGCGAAATAAAAAAAGCAGGTGGTATCACTATCGCCCAGAAGCCCGAGACGGCCAAACAGCCTGATATGCCTGAGAGCGCAATAGAAAGTGGATATGTGGATTATATCCTTTCACCGGAAGAAATTGCCCAGAAAATCTTACAAATTTAAAAGGACCTATGCCTTAGATAGAATAGAGGATGATTTGGTGAAAGCCAGGAAGATGGAGAAGATTTTGTGCTGCTCATAGTGTGTTGCAAAACTGCATTTATAAAATATTCAATAGGATATCGAAAAATATTTTAATTTTGAAAAATTATGAAAACTGAGTTAATTGTATCAAATAATAGTATTCACAATTTTTTTAATCAAAATGAAAAAAACAGTCAAATTTTGTAGCCTTCTTTTAGTATTGACTTTAGCCATGTCAATTGGCGTTTACGCGCAAGCAAAGAAAAAAGCATCAGGAGATAAGGTAGTTTTTGAATATGAAATCGAAGCGATGGGTTTTAAACCACAGGGAACATATTTAATTAAAGTGTGGTCGTATTTCAAACAAGCAAAACTTCCGATTTCTCAGGCAAAAAAGAATGCTGTTCATGGCGTAATTTTTAAGGGGATTCCCGGGAAACAAGGTGTTCCTGCTCAAAATGCATTCGCAACCCCGGCAATTGAAGACCAAAAAAGTGATTTCTTTGATAAGTTTTTTTCTGATGGAGGCGATTTCCAAAAATATGTTACTGAGTCCGGTGATGGTACTATTGCCGCTGAAGACATTATAAAGATTGGGAAGCAGTATAAAATAGGTGTAGTTGTAGAGGTTAATGTTACAGAGCTAAAGAAAACATTGGTAAATAGTGGAATAATTGCAAGGTGAGAAAGCGGCCTGAATAAATGCGAAAATAGAAAAGTATTAAATTACTCGTCAAGGTATTTTGTATTTCTTAAATGCAACTATAAAAATTGCGGAACTGAAGAGTTTCGCAATTTTTTTTCATTAAACTGCACAACATTACAAAAGGTTGTAACTTTGTAATTGATTTACATTGAATATATTATAAATTCATAACAAACTAATTAACATGTCTGCAAATATTCGTTTACCAAAGAAAGGGCTTGGACTTGCCCTGATTGGATTGGCCACATTACCACTGTATGCAAAAACTGAAAAAACGGGGAAACCCAACATCCTGTTTATTGCAGTTGACGACCTGAAACCCAACGTTGGGGCTTATGGCGACCGCTTAGCCAAGACACCTGGTATGGACAGGCTGGCAAAGGAAGGGATTACCTTCACGAGCAGCTATTGTCAGCAGGCGATCTGTGGGGCAACCAGGGCGAGCATCATGTTAGGGATGCGCCCCGACAAAACAAGGGTCTGGGACTTGGTGACCGACTTCAGACAGGTCAATCCAAATGCTATTTCCATGCCACAGTATTTCAAATCAATGGGTTACGAAACTGCGGCAATGGGTAAGATTTACCATATGAGCAGTGCAGGTCCCGGACATGATGCACCATCCTGGAGTATTCCATACGAAGATGCCAAATGTCCTACTTATGTATTGCCCAATAGCGTCAACGAAAGGGGGAAAGGCAAAGCTACCGAGTGTGCCGATGTGCCCGACGAAACATATGCTGATGGGGCATTGACAAAAATGGCAATCAAATCCCTTGAAAAGTTAAGCAAAGGGGATAAACCGTTTTTCCTTGCCGTAGGTTTTCACAAGCCCCACCTTCCTTTTGTCTCGCCCAAGAAATATTGGGACCTGTACGACCGGAACAAATTTGAAATCGCCCCATTTCAGAAAAAGGCAGCCAACAGCCCCGATATTGCTTATCATGTTTCAGGCGAGTTGAAAAGCTATACCGATATACCTCAATTTGACAGCTACCAGGATAAAGAGCTGGATCATTTGTCGCCAGATAAACAAAAGGAACTGATCCATGGTTACTATGCGGCGATGTCATATACTGATGCCCAGATCATGCAGTTGCTTAACGAACTCGACAAATTGGGGATCCGCAAAAACACAATTATCGTTCTTTGGGGCGATCATGGCTGGCATTTGGGCGACCATGGTTTGTGGAACAAGCACACCGATTTTGAAAATGCGACCCATACCTTGCTGATGATGAGCGTTCCTGGAACAAAACCCGGAATCAGGCCTGTTACTTTGTGCGAATTCACCGATGTATATCCTACCTTGTGCGAACTGATCAATATCCCTACACCAAAGTATCTCGACGGAATTAGCCTTGTTCCCGCAATCACCAATCCGGAGGCCAAATTGCGCGAATATGCATTTAGCCAGTATCCCCGCGAAGGGGCAAAGGTGATGGGATATACCATCCGTACCGCCAGGTTCCGTTATACCGAGTGGATGAAGGGCGGTTACAGGACCAATGTGCCTTATGATAAAAAGTATTTTTTGGCACGCGAAATGTATGATTATGAGAAAGATCCATTGGAAAAAGTTAGCATCATAGATAAGCCTGAATATCAACAGGATCAAAAGAATATGGAAAAACTTTTCATGGAAAGTATGCAGCGCGAATACAACAGTTGCATAACCTATTCAAAACTTGCCGATTTTAAAGCACCCATCGTTGTTGGATCCGATGCTAAAAAAGGTAAAAAAACAAAAGTGAAAGCAGAGGAGTAATCATCAGGTTTTTCATAGTTTTACAAGCGCAAACTAATTACCAATTAAGGATAAAATGAACCCAATGATGAATGGAAGAGTTCTGTTAAGTCTGGCTTTGCCCTTATTGGGAGGCCAGGGGACATTTGCCCAAAACAAGCCAAACATTTTGTTTATCGCAGTCGATGACCTCAAACCGATCCTGGGTTGTTATGGCGATCAACTGGTCAAAACCCCAAACATCGATAAGCTTGCCAAGCGGGGGACTATCTTTATGCAAAACTATTGTCAGCAAGCGGTTAGCGGTCCAACACGCGCCAGTCTGATGACAGGGATGCGCCCCGATTACACGAAAATTTGGGACCTCAAAACGAAAATGCGTGATGTAAACCCGAAAATTCTCAGTTTGCCACAATATTTTATTTCCTTGGGTTATTCGACCCAGGGCATCGGGAAAATCTATGACCCACGATGTGTGGATGATGCGTTGGACAAACCTTCATGGAGCGTACCCTATTATAAAAGATCTGATCAGTACATCTCAAAAAGTACAGGTAAGCCCGAGGGGCAATATCAATTGCCGGCAACAAAAGCACTATTTGTCAAATACACCAAGGAGGGTGAGGCCAAAGGTTTAAAAGGAAAAGAGCTGACCGATTATGTTGGAAATCTCATCAAACCATCGGTCGAATGTGCAGATGTCCCCGACAATGCTTACAATGACGGATCCAATGCGCTGTATGCCAAAGATATCCTGGCCAGACTGTCCAAAGAGGGGAAGCCTTTTTTCTTTGCTGTGGGTTTCAGTAAGCCCCATTTGCCATTTGTGGCGCCTAAAAAATACTGGGACCTCTACAAACGTGACCAGATGCCTTTGGCTCCGTTCCAACAAAAAGCCAAAAATGGACCTGAGATTGGTTATCATACTGCAGCGGAGCTGCTTGCTTATTCAGATATTCCACCAATTGCTTCTTTTTCGGACCAGAAAGTTGGTATGGATTTGCCGGTGGATAAACAGAAAGAGCTGATCCATGGCTATTATGCGGCAACCTCCTATATGGACGCACAGGTTGGGATCGTATTGGATGCCCTCGATTCACTGGGATTAGCAAAAAATACGATCATTGTCCTTTGGGGCGATCATGGCTGGCATCTTGGCGACCATAACCTTTGGTGCAAGCATACCAATTTCGAGCAAGCCACCCATGCCCCGTTGTTGATTTCTGCTCCCGGAATTCAACCATCAAAAACAAAATCGCCATCCGAGTTTATTGATATTTTTCCAACACTGTGCGATTTGACAGGCGTAAAAATTCCTGATCATCTGGATGGGAAAAGCCTGGTTCCGATCATGAAGGATCCGAAGGTTTCTGTCAAGGAATTTTCTGTCAGTCAATACCCGAGACCGGCAAATAAGATCGAGAATGCCAGGCTCGGATGGTCGGACGGCGAGTTTATGGGCTATTCGATCAGGACACAAAAATACCGTTACACAATCTGGTTGAAGGACACTTTCCGCAGTTATAAGCCATACAAAAAGGATTTGGTGGTGGCTACTGAACTGTACGACTATGAAAAAGATCCCAACGAAACTGTTAACGTTGTTGATGAAAAAACCTATGCATCAATCACTAAAGATATGAACGACAAAATGTTGCATTTTTTGTCCAGTCAGGTTAAAGAAAATAAAGTTCGTTAATTGTTTTGTTCCAAATGCCTGCATTGATTTCATGGAATATGAATTTTTCAGGTTTTTTACCCTTGTTTAGCAAATAATTAAAACAATGAATTGGTACTATTCACCTTTATGAAGAATCAAATGGCAATGACAAAACTCAATAGATTAAAAGAATTATTACTTTTAATACTGGTCATTTCTTCCAGCATATCCTTTGCAATCGAAAAAGGGGAAATTGTTTCTAATAAGCAAGGAGTTTCTGATTCTATTGTAAATGAGGTTATTAGAATTGATCGGGATAGGATTATAAAAAGGGCGGATCATTTATTGAATGAAGCCCCCCGAACAGTGACAGCCAGCTTCGCGCCTCGAAGTATGGGTGGGAAGCACGATTTTTATTCCGAAGGGCCTTATTGGTGGCCCGATCCGGCCAATCCTGACGGCCCGTTTATCCGGCACGATGGGTTGAGGTTTCCAGGCCGGTTCGAGGATCACGACAAAGACCTCCGGAACTTCTCCTGGATTGTTGGGACACAAACATCGGCCTGGATTTTGACCGGGGAGGAAAAGTATGTCAAGGCAGCTATGGTGCATCTGACAGCCTGGTTTATCGATACGACAACCATGATGAACCCCAATATGCTTTATGCCCAAGCCATTCGTGGCGTGAATACTGGGCGGGGTGTAGGGATCATAGATGCGGGTCAGTTGATGGACGTTGCCCAATCGGTTTATCTGCTTGAGAAATCGCCCTTTGTTTCAGTGAAGGATATCCAACAGATTAAAGAATGGTTCACCAAATTCATTTCCTGGTTGACAACGCACCCTTATGGGATTGACGAGATGAACGCCAAAAACAACCATGGTTCGTGGTGGCATGCACAGGTTGCAGCATATGCCCGATTGGTTGGCGATCAAAAAGTCCTTCAAATGTGCATGGATCATTACAAAAATACTTTGCTTCCTAACCAAATGGCTTCCAACGGAAGTTACCCGGAGGAGTTGGCAAGGACCAAACCTTATTCCTATTCGCTTTTCAACCTCGATGCCACTGCCGCCCTGCTTTGGATCCTATCTGACAATTCATTTGATGCATGGAATTATACCCTCTCAGATGGGCGAGGATTATCGAAAGGATTGGATTTTATGCTTCCTTATCTAAAAGACAAATCAAAATGGGAAGTTGCCAAAGATGTTGACCATTGGGAACAACAACCCGAGCCCCGCTTGTTTATGCTTCTGGCGGCCCTTGCCAGTAACAATCCAACCTGGTTTGAGTTATGGAAATCGTTGGATGAAAAGAAGGGCAACGATCAGAACCGTTTGTCAATGATGCTGAAAAACCCCCTAATTTGGATTTACACAAAATAATAGTATTTATAAGTAATTGTTATACAGATATATAAATGAAAATAGTTTCAATTGAACTAAAATCTATTTTATTGGTGTTTGGGTTTCTGGTTGTCTTTCAACAACAGAGTCATGCACAGGAAATTACAGCCAACCGATTTGCCCAAAATCCGATTATCAGACCTGAGATGTTCAAAAACGGGGATGGTGAAAATATCAATGGTCCTTCGTTGATCAAAGTCCCCGATTGGATCAAATCCCCGTTGGGTAAATATTACCTCTATTTTGCCCACCACCAGGGACGATACATCCGTTTGGCTTATGCCGACAAGTTGGAAGGACCGTGGCAAATTTATGAAAAGGGCACCTTAAAACGGGAGGATTGTATTTATGATGATGGAATCAACAAACTCAAAGTCAATCATATTGCCTCGCCCGATGTATTGATTGACCCGGTTAAAAAAGAGTTGGTGATGTATTTCCATATCTCTGCAGGAAAAACCCCTGCCGGGAAAGGAACTCCGCAGGTGACCTTACGGGCAACCTCCAAAAATGGGATCGACTTTCAACCGGCATCCGAAATATTGGGGGAATCTTATTTCAGGGTTTTTAAATGGGAGAATCAGTTTTTTGCGATGGCAAAGGCTGGTCTTTACAGGTCTGAAGATGGAATTGCAAACTTTGAGAAAGAACCTGATACCTTTGTGAAAATCAATGAGAAGAAGGATGATATACATTTGCGACATCTGGCCTTGCTTCAAAAAGGGAACCTGATGTATATTTTCTATTCCAGAATTGGGGATGCCCCAGAGCATATTCAATATTCGAAGATGTTGCTTACTGGCGACTGGAAAAGTTGGGTGGCTACTGCGCCAACATCACTATTAGAATCACAGAAAGATTACGAAGGTGTCGCTTATCCAATCAAAAAATCGGTCTCAGGGGCATCCAAAACACCTGTTCACGAACTTAGGGACCCTGCAATCTTTGAAGAAGATGGCAAAACCTACCTGCTTTATTCAGTTGCAGGGGAGTTGGGGATCGGGATTGCAGAATTAAGAATGAAGGAATGAAAGAATTAAGAAATTAAGAAATTAAGAATGAAGGAATTAAGGAATTAAAAATTTTAAAATCAGATAAATGAAACGAGAAACGATTCAATTCTGCTGGTCATTTGGAAAATCAGCTAAAAGCCATATTTCAATTTTATTTCTATTTATTTCCATTAATATCTATGCTCAGCAGCAATACATTACCCAAACCAATATCAAATATTATTCCGATTCAGTCAATGCCAAAGACAGTTATTTGTCAGAAATATGTACCCTCGATTTGTATTATCCCCAGAATGTGAAAAACTATTCAACCATTGTCTGGTTTCATGGTGGGGGGCTTACCGGTGGGAATAAAGAAATTCCAAAAGCCTTGATGGAAAAAGGTTATGCTGTTGTAGGTGTTGGATACCGTTTGTCGCCAAAGGCAAAAGCACCGGCTTACATCGAGGACGCTGCTTCTGCAGTTGCCTGGGTATTTAACAATATTGAAAAATATGGGGGCAGCACCAAACTGATCTTTGTTTCGGGTCATTCAGCCGGTGGTTACCTTGGGATGATGATCGCATTGAACAAAGCGTATTTGGGCAAATACAGCATAGATGCAAACAAAATTGCTGGCCTTATCCCGTTCAGTGGCCAGGCAATTACCCACTATACCATCCGTAAGGAAGAAGGGATCCGAAACACGCAACCAACTATAGATCAATATGCACCACTGTTCTTTGTCCGTGCAGATGCACCACCCATGTTGCTGATCACCGGCGACCGTGAAAAAGAACTGTTGGGCCGATATGAAGAAAATGCTTACCTGTGCCGGATGATGAAACTGAACGGCCATAGCCGGACAACCCTTTATGAATTGCAGGGCTTTGACCATGGTGGAATGGCGGAACCTGCATTTCCCCTTTTATTAAAAGAGGTAGCTGCCATTACAAAAGAAATTTTAAATCAAAGTCCAAAAGTGATAAAGTAATGCCACAAAGTCTCAAAGACACTAAGTTACACAAAGATTTATATGAAGAATTTAAACAGTTTTAAAACAGCCGGAATTGCAGCGTTTGGAGTCTTTGCTGGAACAGGTCAGTTGTTGGCCAATGACAATCAGCCAGGTAATGCGGACGCCAAAAAACCCAATATCATCTTTATCCTTGCCGATGATCTGGGGTTTGCCGAGATCGGTTGCTACGGGTCAGATCGTTACAAAACACCCAATATCGACAAGCTGGCAAGTCAGGGGTTGCGTTTCACACATGGTTATGCTACACCTCTTTGCGGTCCGTCGCGTGCGACCCTCCTTACCGGGCGTTATGCCTTTCGCACAGGAGCCACCAATCAGGATGCTTGTTCACAGGTCTTTACAAAAGCGGAAAAGGCCATCCCCTATTATTTAAAACCAGCCGGATATGTCTCTACCTGCATCGGGAAATGGGGTCAACTTCCTGACGATCCTTCCGATTTTAGTTTTGATGAATACCTTCGGTTCTTTGGGAGTGGGGTGTATTGGACTGCGCCTGGGAAAAAGGAAAATTACAGGGTTAACGGTACGGATTTGGTATTGAAGGAGAAGGAATACATGCCAGACCTGATGCACAAGAAAATGGTTGAATTTTTGACAAAGAACAAAAATACCCCCTTCTTTGCCTATTATTCTATGTCGCATGTTCATGGTGAAATTAAAAGAACTCCCGACAGCAAACCAACAACTACGGATTATTATGACGATAATATCGCCTACATGGACAAGTTGGTCGGTAAGTTAAGGACTGAACTCGACCGGCTCAAATTAAGCGAAAATACCATCCTGATCTTTTTCAGCGATAATGGAACGGCTGCCGGACATGCCGATGCCGCTACAATTGGAGGCCGGAGATTGAGTGGGCAAAAAGGAACGATGCAGGAAGGCGGAAGTTTGGAACCGTTGATTGTTTATTGGCCGGGTGTAACACCCAAAGGAAAGGTTTGCAACGATTTGATCAGTTCAACTGATTTTATTCCGACTTTTGCCGAAATAACCGGAGCTACACTTCCAAACGATGTAATTCTTGATGGTCAGAGCTTTAATTCCCAAATACATGGCGAAAAAGGAAATCCACGGACATCCCTGTATGTCCAGTTGGCCAACAATTACTGGGTTCGCAATGAAGGTTGGAAGATCAATCAGTCCGGCGAATTATTTGACATGAGCAAAGCTCCTTTTGAGGAAATTGCAGTTGCTGCCGATACACAAAATCCAGAGGCAATTGCTGCCAGGAAAAGTCTTCAGGCTGAGCTCGACCGGCTAAATCCCAAAGGAGGATATTTCGACAAGGGAGATGGAACAGGCCGTCATGCCAACAAAGCCGCAAATAAAGCAGCAAAGGCTGGAAACAAACCAGCGAACAAAGCTGCCGGCAAAGTTGGGAAGAAGAAAAAGCAAAAAGAATGAGAACTATTTCAATTTTAATTATTTGCATGGGAGTTTTTGGTCCGTGCTTATCGAAAGTCGGCCCAAAAATCATCCTAAAACTGGACGATTTTCAGGCAAAAAAGGATAGCTGTCCTTGCATTCCAACATTGAATTTCCTGATGGAAAGGCAAATAAAAGCAGGATTTGGAGCTGTTGCCAACAAGTTCGACAGTACTGCCCTAAGTGTCCTTCGACCCTATCTGAATGCCACAAATACTAAAGGTGAAAATCTTTTCGAAATCTGGCATCATGGTTTAAATCACGCGAAAACCGAGTTCAAAGATTCAACCTATCAATACCAGAAAGTCCATTTTGAACAAGCCGACAAACTGGTAAAAAAATACCTGGATATCCAGATGCATACTTTTGGTACACCTTACAATGCAAGCGATTCCATTACAAATCAGGTAGTTTCAGAAGACCCTAACTATAAGGTGTTTCTGTACAGTAGTATAGTTCCTAAAGTCGATGGCGGTATATTTTATATGGACCATCGGGTCAATATGGAAAATGGCACAGGTAAGCCCGAATTTGAATTCTTTAAATCCGACTACCAAAAGAACAAAGATCGATACACCGACTATATGGTTTTGCAGGGACATCCCAATGGATGGACTCCTGAGAAACTTGACCAGTTCAGGCAAATCATTGATTTCCTGATTTCTGAAGGGTGCGAATTTGTTTTGCCCTATGAGTTTTATTTGGACAGCGTCAAATCAAAGCATGTTCCTGGGAATGGTGATCTTAAACAATTGGTGATCAGAAATGTCCAAAAAGGGACAATTGAACAAGCAGGGAAAATGATGTCGGAAAATCCGGTCACGGTCACTGCGTCATCCTGTAAACGGAGTTCGGGAGGCAAAAACGATTTTTATTCGGAAGGCGATTATTGGTGGCCAGATCCGGCCAAACCTGACGGGCCTTACATTCAGAAAGATGGTCAGACCAACCCTGAAAATTTCTCTGACCACCGTTATGCCATGATCCGATTCAGTGACATGACTTCTACTTTAACTTCGGCATGGCTGCTTACCGGCAATCGGAAATATGCGGACAAGGCAATCGAGCACATGAACGCCTGGTTTGTCGATCCTTCAACCAAAATGAACCCCAACATGCTTTACGCCCAGGCAATCTGGGGCAAGTTCACTGGTCGTGGCATTGGCTTGATCGATGCCTACCATTTGGTCGAAGTGGCACAATCGGCTAAATTATTGATTGATAATAAGTTGATCTCCAAAGAAGAATCATCGAAGATCAAACAGTGGTTCAGTAGTTTTTTGACATGGATGACGACCCACCAATATGGGATCGACGAGATGAACGCCAAAAACAACCATGGCACCTGCTGGGTTGCGACCGCCGCCTCTATGGCAGTGGTGGCGGAAAATGTCGAAGTTAAAAATTTATGCATCAATCGTTTTAAAACCATCCTGTTGCCCTCCCAAATGGCTGATGATGGCAGCTTTCCCCTTGAAATCAAACGGACCAAGCCTTACGGCTACTCGCTTTTCAATATCGATGCAATGTGCAATGTGGCCCGGATTTTATCAACTCCCGAAGACAATTTGTTTGAGTTTAAAACTGAAAAAGGGTTGTCGCTGAAAAACGGGATGGAATACATTTATCCATTTATTTCCGACAAATCGAAATGGCCTTTTGCCAAAGACATTTACATCTGGGAAGAGTGGCCTGTCCGGCAGTCGTCGCTCCTTTTTGCCGGTTTGGCCTATCAGAAGGAGAACTATATTTCAACCTTTCTGAGTTTGCCAGCGAATCCAACGCATCCTGAAGTGATCCGTAACCTTCCGGTAAGGCATCCTATAATCTGGTTGATGAATAAACCTTCAGGGAATGAGAAAACAAATGGATTGAATTGAAAATCAAAGAATTAATTTGCATGATAAAATATCCAGTTTCAAAAACCCCAGCCCTAAAGGGGGAGATTTTGCAAAGCATTGAAATTTATAATGTTAATATTTTTACTAATGCTGTTTTTCTGGATGTAAACAAGTTATAATTCCAATTACTCAAACATATAAAATGAGACGAAATAGTATTCTTTGGTTGGTAACAATAAGTCTTTGTCTATCCAATTTTCTTTCAGCCCAAACCAATACCACAATCCGGTTAAACGAAAACTGGAAATTTCTGAAGGGCGACCTTGGCGGAATATGGGAAGCGGTAAGGCCCGTAAAAGCAGGTAATCCTGAAAGTGTGCCATTGTGGGAAACCGTTACTTTGCCACACTGTTTCAATGCCACCGATGCGGTCGATCCCGATGTAAACTATTACCAGGGTCCGGGATGGTACACGAACCAGATCAAAGTCAACAATCCATATCCAAACGGAAGGACGGTTCTCCATTTTGAAGGTGCAGGACAAAAAACAGAGGTTTTCATTTACACGACAAAAGTTGGATCGCATGTTGGAGGATACAATGAATGGTCGGTTGACATTACCGATGCGGTAAAGAACTTTCTTACAGACAAAACCACAGCAGATCTTTTCAAAGGGAAAGTCCCGGTTTCAATCAGGTGCGACAATTCACGCGACTTGGAAATGATCCCTTCCAGCCTATCAGATTTTAATGTTTATGGTGGCATTTACCGGTATTTAAACCTGGAGTACTTCCCAGCCTTTTCAATCGAACGCCTTTTTGTCAATGCCAAAGTCGATGCGAAAGGGTTGGAAGGTAAATTCGACCTTAGCCTGAAATTGCAAAATAAATCAGCCCTTTCGAAAGCGCACCTTAAAATTGAAATTGCCGACCCTAAAGGAAAACAAATCAGCACTACTGAACAGGACATTGATTCTTTCGATGGCGAAAAAACCGTTTTCAGCAATGCGATCAAAAAACCAGAACTGTGGTCACCAGCACAACCCAATCTATATACAAGTAAAGTCACCATCACAACCGAATCTGGTTCCCAAACAGTTACCGAAAAGTTTGGCTTCCGCAATTTTGAATTCGTCGATTACGGACCTTTTAAGCTGAATGGCAACCGGTTGCTGCTTCGCGGGACGCACCGGCACGAAGACCATGCCGGGGTTGCGGCAGCCATGACCGAACCAATGATCCGTACTGAAATGACGATGATGAAAGAAATGGGTGTCAACTTCATCCGTTTGGGTCATTATCAACAATCGAGGATTGTCCTCAATTTATGCGATAGTCTGGGGATTATGGTGTGGGAAGAGATTCCATGGTGCCGTGGCGGACTTGGCGGCGAAGGTTACAAACAGCAGGCGCGTAACATGCTGACCGATATGATCTCGCAACACAGGAACCATCCGGCTGTGATTATCTGGGGATTGGGCAACGAAAACGACTGGCCTGGTGACTTTCCTGAGTTTGACAAGGAGAAGATCCACTCTTTTATGTCGGAACTGAATTCCTTGTCGCATCAGCTCGATCCTACACGAATGACCGCTATCAGGCGTTGCGATTTCTGCAAGGATATACCCGATGTTTATTCACCTTCCATCTGGGCCGGCTGGTATCGTGGAATTTATACCGAATACAAGGAGACGACCGAAACTGAGATCAAAGGGGTGAAACATTTCCTACATGCTGAATGGGGTGGCGACAGTCATGCTTTGCGCCATTCCGAAGCCCCCGATAAAGTTTTGCAGCAAATCAAAACCGGGGGTGGTGCTGACGAAAGATTGGGAGATGCTTCCTTATTTGGGGGTGCTGCCCGCGTTTCAAAAGATGGCGACTGGAGCGAATCGTACATTTGCAACCTGATCGACTGGCATTTAAAGGAACAGGAAAATATTCCGCTTTTAACCGGTTCTGCTTATTGGCCTTTCAAGGATTTCTCTACCCCGATCCGACCCGATAATCCAATCCCCTATATGAACCAGAAAGGGGTTGTCGAGCGCGACCTGACAAAGAAGGAGGCCTTTTATGTTTTCCAATCGTGGTGGACCGAAAAGCCAATGGCCCATATTTATGGACATAGTTGGCCAGTACGATGGGGCGATGCAAATGAAGAGAAAATGGTGAAGGTTTATTCCAATTGCGAAGAGGCCGAATTGTTCCTTAATGGCAAAAGTTGTGGGATCAAAAAACGGAACGGACAGGATTTCCCGGCGGCAGGTTTGCGATGGAATGTTGTATATCAGCAAGGTAACAACGAAATAAAAGTCATTGCCCGAAAAGGAAAAACTACGGTTAACGATGAGATCAAACAGGTTTACCAAACTGAAAAATGGGGGAAACCGGCAAAAATGACTTTTTCCAAAATCGATCAGAAAGGGGATATTGCGACGCTTGAGGTGAAGTTGTTGGATGCCAAAAACGTTTTATGCCTCGATGCCCGCAACATGGTGGCCTTTGGTTTGATAGGGGACGGCCATTTGATCGACAATCTGGGCACTTCATCTGGATCCCGAAAAGTTGAGATGTACAACGGCAGGGCGATCATCAGAATAAATACAAAAGGTGGCAGGAACATGGTAAGCGTAGGTACACCTGGAATCGCCACCGTATTTTGCAATCAGGCTGAATAGTGGAGAATCAATATAAATGTTAATATATTGTATGACAGATTATTATGTTGGCTTGAATTTTCATCAGGGGATTTAAATTCCTTTAATCAAAGTGATCTTAAGTAATTCAGATTATTGCTATCTTGAGGCGCTGATCAGGGCTTTGGAAATTAGCTGAATAAGGTCCTGTTTAATGCTTCAGAAAATGTGTAACAGGCAACTGGCTTTTGGCAACCGGCTACTGGCTTTAATTGTGCTAATAACTTAAATATGTGTACGATATGTTTAAAATTTTGGAATCGTTATCTTTCATTGGACTACACACCGCCAGTTGCAAGTAACCAGCTGCCAGCTGCATTTAACTTATAGGATTAACCATAAATTAACTATATCATGGAAAACAAATTGTATCAAAACCGTCGTGATTTTATTGCCAAATCAAGCCTTACAGTAGGTGGAATTTCAATGGGATTAAATGCCATGAGTGCCGCCGAATCTGGCAGGATCATCGGTGCCAACGACAAAATCCGCGTGGGATTTATCGGAATCGGGAACAGGGGTTCACAGCTACTGGAACTGTTTATGCAAAACAAGGATGTTGAGATCGCTGCTTTGTGCGATATCTACGAACCTTATTTGATGCGCGACCGGAGCAAGGTGGATTCCCGCTATCTGGCCGACCGGGCAGGACAGGTTCCCAAAATGGGGGAGAAATTCGCAACCAAACCCACGCTTTACAACGATTACCGGAAACTTCTGGAAGACAAAACAATTGATGCAGTGTGCATTGCAACACCCGATCATTGGCATGCCATTATGATGACCGAAGCCGTCAAAGCGGGAAAGGATGTCTATGTTGAAAAACCGTTGACCCAAACCATCCACGAAGGGCGGACGATGGTCAATGTTTGGAAAGCAAGTAAGCAAGTAGTTGCTGTAGGTCTCAACCGCCGTGGAAACAATGTTTATAAGAAATTGGCCAAGGAAATTGCTGCAGGGAAAATCGGTCAGGTAACTGTTGGCCGGGCTGCCCGTGTCAGCAATATGTTTCCGAACGGGATTGGCAAACTCAAACCGGAACTGCCTCCAAAAGATTTCAACTGGGATATGTGGCTGGGACCGAGGGCTTCCAGGCCATATCAATACAATATCGCACCCTACATGTTCAGGTGGTGGGGCGATTTTTCAAGTCAGATGGGGAACTGGGGAGTCCACTACATGGATGCCATCCGATGGATGATGGGCGAAGTTGCGCCGGTGGCCATTTCTGCCCATGGTGGCAAATACGTTCTCGACCATGACGGTGATATACCTGATACCATGGAGGTAACCTTCGAGTTTGCCTCCAAAAAGATGATCATGTTCAGCATCTATGAAGCGAGCAGCAGCGAGATTCTGCCATACGGTGAAATTGAGCTTCGTGGAACAAAGGGAAATGTACTTGCAAGTCAGGATGGTTACCGCATCATCCCTGCCAAAAAGGGTCAGTTCCAAAACTGGAACAAACAAATCGAGGCGGAAGAATTCAGCGTTGAGGGCAAAGAGTTATCTGATGGCAGCAGTTCGTTTTCAACCGAGGCCCTTATCCGTAACTTTCTCGATTGCATCCGGAGCAGGGAAGTCCCTTTGTGCTCATTGGAAGACGGCCACCGTTCCACAAGTTTTGCCCATCTGGCAAATATCGCCATTGCGACCCGAGAACGGCTTCAATGGGATCCCGACAAAGAGAGGTTCACAAACAGCGAAGCAGCCAACAAACTGTTGCATTACGAATATCGCAAACCGTGGAAATTGTAACCGAAAATAAGTATCCAATGGAAAGACGAAATTTTATTAAAACGACTGGTCTGGCAACAGCCGGTATAAGCCTTACGGAAAAAGGTTTAGCAAATTCTTCTGCAACAGCCAAAGCAGTCAAACGGCCACTCTGTGCTTTCACCAAATGCCTTCAATTTCTTCCCATGGAAGAGGTGGGTAAGGCATTGGCAAAGACCGGATTTGATGGGGCTGACCTGTGTGTAAGGCCTGCAGGTCAGATCGAACCTAAAAATGTAAAGACCGAATTGCCACAAGCGGTCAAAACCCTTCAGAAATATGGAGTCGGAATCCCGATGATGGTAACTGGCATTACCGATCCTTCGGAACCATTTGCTGTTGAGACCCTTCAGACAGCAGCCGATTCGGGCATTAAATATTACCGGATGGGCTGGTTGGCCTATGATTTTGCCAAAACGATCCAGCAGAACCTCGATGGTTTTAAAAAGAACTTTGACAACCTGGCCAAACTCAACGAAAAACTGGGGATACACGGCGGATATCAGAACCATTCAGGACTGCATGTTGGCGCGCCGGTTTGGGATTTGTATGAGCTGCTAAAAGGGGTTGACCCTCGGTTCTTGGGTGTCCAGTATGATATCCGCCATGGGGTTACAGAGGCAGGTTATTGCTGGAAACTGGGAATGAAGCGTATTGCGCCATGGATCAGGAACATCGACATCAAAGATTTTGTGTGGGGCAAGACAGAGAAAGGGATATGGCAGCACCAGAACGTCATGCTGGGCGAGGGAATGGTCAATTTTGACGAATTCCTGAAAGAATATGCAACCCTCAAAGTTGAGGCACCCATCAGTATCCATTATGAGTACGATCTGGGTGGCGCCGAAACCGGCAAAACAACCACAACGATGGATCCCGAAAAAATCTACGGCATGATGAAAAAGGATCTTGAATGGTTTCGTAAATGCTTGCTGAAGAATCAAATAGAGATATAAGACCACTCCGAAAAGATAAAAATAAAAAATGCCACAAAGATAAGTCACTAAGGGTTCACAAAGAATTAAATTTCAACACTATATCCTTAGTGTAGCCTTAGTGTCCTTGTGTCTTAGTGGCAGAATGGGGTTTCTCAGAGTGGACTCAATTATCGTTAATTTAAAAAGTTGTCAGACATCTGGAGATGACTTCGTATATAGCCCTGAAAGGGCGTAATCTGCATAACCGTGGGTGAAACCCACGGAGAAAATGATGACGATGAGGTTACATCCCTGAAAGCGGTGAATATTAAACTAGTAATTCAAATTACGACAACACTATCAACTTATGGATAATTCATTTACCAGAAGATCATTTCTGAAAACAACGGGTATTGCAGGTGTTGCATCAATGGCAGGACTTCCCAATATGGGTTTTGCTGAAGCGAAAAGTCCGGCCAAACCAATCACAATTGCAGAAGTCAATTCCAATTTTGAGCGTGAGCCACTCATCCGGCCATTCGGTTTCAAGGGCGGCTACATGACCGAGATCTGGCAAACAGTGAATTACCTGAAAAGCAGTTCAGGGAACCATCAGATTGGCCTTTGTACCCAAAATGTGTTGTGGTCTGATGCACAAGTCTTTGCTGCCCATTCAGAAAGTGGCGGGAATGCCTTGATGTTTGCCTTGACAGAAAGGGCCCTCCAGATCATGAAAGGGCAGAGTTTCAATACCCCTGTTGACTTATTGGATAAGATGCTGCCAGAGGTTTATGCCTATGGTCAGAAAATCACCGCCAATCCAAAGCTCCGAAAGACATTCGCATTGAATGCGATGGTAGGAACCGATAATGCTGCATGGTTGCTTTATGCTCAGGAAAATGGATTCACAACTTTTGACCAGATGATTCCAAAGGCTTATCAGCCTGCTCTTTCAAATCACCATAGGCAGGCAGCGGCTATTCCTTTGATGGCATATAGCATCCCGATCAGCGAAATTCATGGGGCAGTTGAGCAGGGCTATTTCTTTATGAAAATAAAGATTGGCCAGCCCGGTACACAGGAGGAGATGCTCGAAAAGGACAAGGCTAGTCTAACGGCTATCCATCAGGCCATTGGGAATGTGAAGACTTCACATACAAAGGATGGGAAGCTTCCCTATTATTTCGATGCCAATGGACGTTACGAAAAGAAGGAGACCTTACTGAAATTGCTCGATCATGCCCGGAAGATCGGGGCTTTCGACCAGATCGCCATTATTGAAGAGCCATTTGCCGAAGAACTGGAGTTCGATGTGTCGGATATTCCGGTCCGTTTGGCCGCCGATGAGAGTGCCCATACCGATGAAGATGCAATTAAAAGAATCACACTGGGTTACAAGGCCATTGCCCTCAAAGCCATTGCCAAGACATTGAGCATGACGATGAAAATTGCCCAGGTCGCCTTTGAGCGGAATATTCCTTGTTTTTGTGCCGACTTGACTGTGAACCCGATATTGGTTGACTGGAACAAAAATGTAGCTGCCCGGCTGAACTCCTTTCCAGGACTTGGTAGTCTTGGTTTGATCGAGAGCAACGGCCATCAGAATTACAAAAACTGGGATACCATGATGGGTTACCATCCCCGCAAGGAAGGAGCCTGGGTAAAAGCAACCAATGGTGTTTATGAACTGAACGATGAGTTCTACAAGACCAGTGGTGGGATTTTTGACCCGATGCCACACTACGAAGAGATGTTTAAAAAATAGTTTATTGAGATTTTATCAGAAAGCAAGAATCGGTGACGAAATTGGAGTGATTTAAAGATAAAGCTGAATAAAGAAGGAAATCAACTGTACGAGAAAATCGTACAGTTGAAAATGAAAGCTTTTGATGGAAAAATGCGGGAAACAGATACAATATGAGTTCATTAGCCGATATATTCTGGTATGGCCAAACCAAATATAATCACCTTAATACTGGCTGCACAAACTTTAGCCAACATTAAAAAACGTCGCGCACAGCCTTGAACCCATCTCGAAATTTCTGAATAAAATGGAAATTTGTTGATTTATTTTTAAATTTGCATTATGAAAAAGAGTTTAGAATATATAAGTAAAAGATTAGTTGTACGCGGTTCTGAAAAAGCGTTTAAGACAGCAGCAAATAAAGCTCTTAAAGTTAATGGATACGTTGTTGTTGTGAAAGATGGGTGGGTAGTTAAGGAGTTTTTAAACGGTGAGATAGAGCGTATTAATAAAATTGAATCATCTGATATTAGTCAAGAATTATTACTTGATTAGGTATGACAAAACGAATTCGAGTATTTGCAGGTCCCAATGGTTCTGGCAAAAGTTCAATAATTAAGAGTATAATTACCACTAAAGTAGCTGATGGTAAAACTTTAGATTTCGGAATCTATGTAAATGCTGATGATATTGCAGTTTCATTAAATAAAAGGGGCTGTAATTTTGATGATTTTAAAGTTCAGGCAACAAAAGATGATATACTGTGGATTGCAAATTACTCAGGTTTGATTAATGAAACATTCTCATTAGATAGATTTAATAAATGTATCCTTGTAGAGGGTAACCATCTGAAAATAGACAAGGATGTAGCTGAGCAAAAAAATGATTCTCCTGTTGAACGTGTAGCTCAGATAATCGCAGATTTCTTAAGGAAAAAATTACTTAAAAAAGGCGAAAAGTTTTCTTTTGAAACTGTATTTTCTCATGAGAGTAAAGTTGACATAATGAGAGAAGCGGAAAAGGAAGGTTATAAAGTATATTTATATTTCATATCGACAGAACATCCAGATATCAATGTTTATCGTGTAAAGGTTGTTCGTGTAGGTAAAAAGGGGCATGATGTTGATGAAACAAAAATTAGAGAAAGATACTATCGCTCTATGGAATTGATGTATGAAGCTGCGCAACATTGTTATCAAGCATATTTTTTTGATAATTCGAGACAAGGAGAGGGGCACACCATGTTTGCTCACTTTAAGATTAATAAGGATGGTATAAAGTTCTGGGACAATATGCAACAAACGTCTATCCCTATTTGGTTTAGAAAATATTATTCTGATAAAGTAAAAGAAAGTAAAAAAAATATGGTTGGCGAATAAGCGGTCATACGCCATGGGGTTTTGTAGCAATTTGGAAGCGCAATTCTCTCTGGCAATGTTTGTAACGGGTGATGGGTTCGTCTTCACGGTATCTTACACGTTGTATACCACCGACCGTTCTCACAAGTGTAAAAGACAGACTTTCTGGTCTATTTTAATGAGAGCTAAAGATGCATGTAACAATGCAGGAGAAGACGATGATTATCATTTTCCTGACATCAGGAAAACGATACCTATGCCAAATGGTGCTGAAAAAGAAATAGCAGCAATCACCAAAGGTTACCTACAAAGCTAGGAGGAGCAGTATTAATTGGCTTGGTTGAATGCAATGGCGCCAGAGCTAAAAGAACTGGGATACCATGATGGGTTACCATCCCCGCAAGGATGGTGCCTGGGTGAAAGCAAACAATGGGGTTTATGAACTGAACGATGAGTTCTACAAGACCAGCGGCAGGATTTTTGACCCGATGCCTCATTATGAAAAGATGTTTGAAAAATAATTTACTTTTAGACAGTCTGATAAATATTTAACGGAGCTTGATATTTACCGGAAGAATATTATTAAAAAAGTTCCTCACAAAAATTATGGAGAATTAAGGATGAAAAAAGGATTATTATTTGTAGCACTCTTACTTGCAATGCAATTGGGTACTTTTGGACAAACCAAGTTAATAACTAAAACTGGTCATGTATGGTTCAATTCCAAAACGCCAACGGAAACTATTGAAGCGCACTCCAGGCAGGCAGTTTCATTGATGGAAATGTCAAATGGTAATATTGCAATCGAAATTCCGATTATGTCGTTTGTGTTTCCGAAAACCTTGATGCAAGAACATTTCAACGAAACTTACATGCAGTCACGCAATTTGCCAAAAGCTAAATTCAGTGGCAAAATTATCAATCTTAATGAGATCCGTTTTGCAACAGACGGCACTTACAATGCAATAGTCGAAGGTGATTTAACCATACACGGCGTGACTAAAAAAGTAAAACAGACTGGTTCTATTGCAGTAAGTGCCGGTGGTACTAAAATAAAGATAACGTCACAATTCAAGGTGGCTCCTCGAGATTATAATATAGTAATAGAGTCCCGTTTTGCTAATAATATAGCCGCATTAATTGATGTCAATGTTGATATTGATTTTACCAAATAAACATTCGATCAATTGGTTGTTCCCGTTACAAAAATCTACAATTTAGAATCTATCAGAAAAATTTGTAATCTATTTTTCCAACGTGCTGTATCCCTTGCCTTGCCCGCCACGTATAATTTTTCGTGACATGCAAGGCTTGGGGAACAGTGTTAATTGGCCTGGTTGAGAGCAACGGTCATCAGAACTGCTAGAACAGGGATATCTTGATGGGTTACCATCCCCGCAAGGAAGGTGCCTGGGTGAAGGCGAAAAATGTTGTTTACGACATGGATAACCCAAACTACTAAGATTGTAATTTTACACATCCTGGACCCATATTCACACTAAAGAATCGGATCAGAGACAGAATCCCTTGGATAAGTTGGATTTTTGAAGCATAAAAATTATTCTTGAAATTTTTTTACGATCTCTGGCTTTTCAACTAATTTCTTAAATTTGCATAGTAAAAAAAATTTTTAATATGAAAAACGTAACAGCAATGACCGACACGGAAAAAAGCCAAAATAAGGTGAATATTTTGTATATGACACAAAATAAACGATTTATTCGCATTAACTTGCTACGTATAAGGCCGATATATCTCCAACTTTAGATATATACAGGTGTTATGTGCAACTTAGGACAAAATCAACAAAACAAATATCATATGGACAAATTAAAAAATCTGACACTTCTAATAGGACTAATCCTCTTAGCAAATCTGACATCTTGTTTTAACAGCAACAACAATCAGAAAAAAACTTCTACACCAAAAGAAGTACAAAAACCGGAAACTAAATATATCGGTGAAATTACAGCGGCATCATTGTATGAGCCGTTAAAGAACAAAGGGTTTAAAGTGGACAAATAATTTGGTGATGGAATATTTGTGGACTGTGACAGAAGCACACCAGAATTAAACGAACATTTACGCATTGCAGGTGACGCCCCAGACAAAATTCTTGAAATACGTGCTTCCTACACAAATTTTACAAATAACAAGACCGACAAACTTTCAAAACCATTCTTAGGTTTTATTGCGACACTTCCATATACAAACTCAAATCCTGAACAAGCAAAAAAATGGGTTGAGGACAACATTTCTAAAAATGCAAAGGTGGACATAAACGGTATGACTTTTGAAATATTCGCTAATAAGGAAAAACTACGGACGTTGGTAATTACGCCGACAAAATAAAGCGTAAGAATAAGCTTGCACCTAACAGCACCCACGCTAAATTGGCAGTTCAGTGCTTAAATGAGGCTTTGTGCTTAGTATTAAGTGCATTGGTGGCAGACAGTTTTGTGCTGCGAATCGCCAAAGCTTCCAACCGTTAGGTGCAAGTGTAAAGACGACACTGCATCCTTAGACAGACGAACTATTAAAATATTTACCATCAACACTATAAATAAGAAATTTAACCATGCATATATCTTCCTTATCAATAAGAAATTTTAGGAATTTCAAAAATGTCAAACTGAATTTCAAAAACGGTATAAATACAATTATTGGCGAGAATGGTTCGGGGAAAACAAATTTGTTTTATGCTTTAAGAATTTTACTTGATGACACTCTTCCGAGATACATCAATTTCTATTCAACTGATTTCAATAGGGCTTTAGGCAACTGGGCTGGTCATTGGATAATCATTTCAATTGTCTTTGACGAGTTAGATGCAAGCGAAGAGTCCCAAGCATTAGCAGTGCAATCAAGCGGACACATGGACACTGAAACACAAGGAAGTTATGCAGTTTATTTCCGACCAAAATATCAATTCAGAAAAGAGCTTTACGACTACTCTCAAACAGCAGGCAAGAACAATACCGACCTACAACTTATTTTGGACAACCTTACACTTGAAGATTACGAAACGGTTTATTTAAGTAGAGGTTCTGCCGACTTTTGTGTTGATGCAACTTACAATCAGTATGTAGGGAACTTTGAGACAGTAGAATTTCCAGACCCTGATGACAAAGAAGAACTCATATTTGGAACCTGGTTACCGAAAGAAATTAATATTCATAATGAAGTGTCATGCACATTCATTAAAGCATTGAGAGATGTTGAAAGTGATTTAAGATCGTATGCTAACAATCCACTACTTAACCTTTTGAGAGGAAAGGAAAAAACAGTTGAGATAGCAAAACAAAATGAAATCATTGAAAGCATTGATAAATTAAACGAGCAAATAGGTTCGCTTGATGAAGTCAAAGAAATAAAACAAGGAATTGACAAGAGTATTAAAGAAGCAGTTGGAACAACCTACGCACCGAACATTGATATAAAATCAGAGTTGCCAAATGAAATGGAGAAGCTATTTCAATCATTGAAACTTTGGGTAGGCGACCCTGATGATGAAGGTTATAAAGGAAGAATTTGGGAATTAAGTTTAGGCGGAGCTAACCTTATTTACCTTTCATTAAAGTTACTTGAATATGAAAAAGTAAAGACAGACAGAATTGCAAACTTTCTTTTGATCGAAGAACCCGAAGCACACATTCATACTCACATTCAAAAAACCCTTTTTAACAACTTAAAGAAAAATAAAACGCAAGTAATAATTTCAACACACTCAACACATATTTCATCCGTAAGTAAAATTAGTAGGGTAAACATTTTAAGTCGTGGAGAAAAAGAAGCATTAGTATTTCATCCATCAAACAATTTAAAGCCAGACGAAATAATAAGAGTTGAGAGATACTTGGACGCAGTTAGAAGCAATTTACTTTTTGCAAAGGGAGTTGTTTTAGTTGAAGGCGATGCAGAACAAATTTTAATTCCTGAAATGTTCAAGAAAGTATTTGGACTTTCTCTTGACGAATTAGGGATTAGCTTGATAAATATCGGAAGCACAGGTTTTGAAAATGTTGCAAGTATTTTTCACTCCAACAGGATACAGAAGAACTGTTCAATTCTTACAGACTTGGATAAATCAATTGTAACACTTCCAGCTGACCCGAATGAAGATGATGATTATCAAAAACACTGTAGAGCATCTGAAAAGAGTGGAGCAGAAAGAAAAGTTCGCCTGACTGACTTTTGCAATGGAAATGATTTCCTAAAACCATTCTATTCAAAGCACACTTTTGAAGTTGATGTCTTAATGAATGGCAATAGCTATGAGTTTGTTCAATGCCTTGACAAAATTTATTCAAGAGAAGGCGATATGACAAAAGCCAAAACCAAACTTAAAGATTCATCTGTTGAAGTTGCAGGTGTTGAGGTATTAAGGATTGCAGACAAGCAAGGGAAAGGTTGGTTAGCCCTTTTAGTGGCCGAACAAATCGTTTACAATACTTATATTCCAAAATACATTCTAAATGCTATTGCATTTTCATCTCCCCACATAAACTTAGCTTCAAAAGCTAAAGCAATTACCCATCGGTTAAAGTCAATTAAGGAAAATGATAATGATCCAAAGAATGATGAAGTCAAAAAATTTGTTGTTAGGGGAAAAACCCAACAAGAGCTTTTGGACACATTCACTGCAACTTTCACTGAAGACCAACTGACTAAGTTCTTAGCACTAATATGATACTCAATAAATTAAATGATGAGCAAAAACTAGCAGTTAAGCAAGAAGGAAATGTTTTGCTGACTGCATGTCCTGGAAGTGGCAAAACAAGGGTAATCATACACAAACTTGCTTATGAGGTTAGCCGTCTTGAAGAAGGGAGCAAAAAAAGAATTGCAGCAGTAACCTTTACAGTAAGAGCATCAGAAGAAATTTTTAGGCGAGTTAATGCATTGGGAATTAACAGCCAAAAAATTTGGTCAGGAACATTACATGCCTTTTGTTTGGAATGGATATTGAACCCCTATTCCTGTTACTTTCCCGAACTTAAAAACGGTTACTCAATTGCAGATGAAACATTCTGCTCTGACCTAATTAGCGACCTGAAAGAGAAGTATAAACTAAAGCAAATAGATCCGGTAATTCTTCGATTTAACAGAGACGGAAGTTTTGTAGAACCAAAAAGCATTCAGAAAAAACTACTAAAAGAGTATCACGAAATATTAAAACAGAAAAAGCTAATTGATTTTGAATTACTGCTTTATTACTCTTACCTAATATTGAAAACCTATCCGAAAATTCAAAAAACACTTGCCAATTTATTCAAGTTGATTTGTGTGGATGAGTATCAAGATACACAGGATTTACTTTATGCAATCATCTCAACAATTATCAAAGCTGGCAATGGAAATACTTCTTTGTTTCTTGTTGGTGATACTGACCAAGCAATTTATGCTTCATTGGGGGGTGTTGCAAAAAGCATGGTTGAAATTCAATCCGAGTTGAACGGTATGCCAATAACTCCTCTAACTCTTACTGGTAATTACAGGTCAAGTCAGAGGATAATTGATTTCTACAGACACTTCCAAACGCAATCAATAGAAATTGAAGCAATAGGCAGTAATGCAGCAACCAAAGGGTTAATCACACTTAATCACACTATTCACAATTCAAAAATTGTAGATGAAATTGCCCGTCTTATTCAAAGCAGTTTAGATAAGAGGATTCATGAAGATGAAATTTGCGTTCTTGTTCCACAATGGTGGTTGATTACTTCCGTTTCAAAAAAATTGAGGGCTACTTTGCCAGATGTAAATTTTGATGCTTCAGGTTTAGCACCAATGTCAAGAAACAGAGAAAATATTTGGTATAAACTTTCCCGTCTTTTTCTCACAGAACCAAATCCGAAAATTTATTCTTCAAGATATAGGTGGGCAACCGAGTTGATTGAAAATTTTAGAGTTGTTACAAATATAGAGTTCATTGAATATTTTAGGGTCGAAAGAAATCTATTGCGACTAATTAATTCAATCAAATCAAATGAAACCGAAGGTATTGACTACCTTGCTGATTGTTTTGAACAATTTCTTTCTGCTGTTGAAATTGATTACACAAAGTATCCTCAATTAGTTGAAAATAGAAAGTTATTCTTTGATAATATTGAAATCCGTTTAAATGACCCCGATTTTAAAGTCCCAAGTGACATTCAATCTTTTAAAAGTTTTTATAGAGAAATGACAGGAGTAATTATTAATACTTGTGTTGGTGTAAAAGGGGAAGAATTTGAAACTGTAATTGCTTACGGACTTTTGTATGGATATATTCCACATTGGAATGATGTTTTTTTTGGCGACCCAGTTGATGCATCAAGAAAACTGATGTATGTTATTTGCTCAAGGGCAAAAACAAACTTGCATCTTATTAGTGAGACTGGGAGAACAACAAGAAGAGGTGATGAACTTACAATCACACCTGAATTAGCAAGCAAGATATTTGATTATGATGAAGTGTAATATTAAACACAATATGCTAATATGGTTGACAAGAACGCCAGCACCTAATAAATAGGACTTCATGTGGTCTGCAAGACCCAACTTGAAGTCCCGGTTGAACGACATCCCGGCATGTATCGCACTATGCACTTATCGAAGGTTTTTGCTTTTTAGCAGATTTAAAGAGGAGGAT